>CEVA01026583.1_pt1 | contig 106484 bp, 90 predicted proteins | sample 361521 | NCBI WGS metagenome assembly CEVA01 (sample SAMEA2622823, study PRJEB7988) | marine metagenome | isolation source: saline water (ENVO:00002010), including | reverse complement strand
AAAACAGAGAATGGTTCGCATGACCGCCGCCGTTGTTGCGCACGGGTCCGCGGATGTCCTCCGGCAACGCGTCCAAGTCGCTCACGAGGTCGTTGATGTCCTTGCCGGCCAGTTCGTCGTGCCCCTCCAGCGCCGCGTTCAGCTTGGCGATGTAGGTTGCGTGGTGCTTGCCATGGTGAATCTCCATGGTCTGCGTATCGATGTGGGGTTCCAGCGCGTCGTGCGCGTACGGAAGGTCTGGTAATTCGTATGCCATTTTAAAAGAATCGGTTCGGCGCAAACTTAACAGCGCCCGCACCGGCGGACAAGCCCTTTACCCCTTCGCCAGCACCACGAAATTCTGCAGCAGGCGCAGGCCAACCTTTTGGCTTTTCTCCGGGTGAAACTGCGTGGCGAACACGTTGCCCCGCCACACCGCCGAGGCGAACGTGTCCCCATACGTCGTCCGGGACGCCACGATGTCCCCCTCCTCCGGCCGCGGAAAGAAACTGTGCACAAAATAAAAATGGCTCCCCGATTCAATCCCCTCGAAGATCGGGCACTCCGGACGCGCGAACTCCACTTCATTCCAGCCGATTTGCGGAACTTTGATGCCATTCTCCGCAAACCGCACCACACTGCCCTTGAACACCCCCAGCCCCGCCGCGCACGAGTTGAACTCCTCACTGCGCTCAAACAACGCCTGATACCCCACGCAAATCCCCAGAAACGGCCTCCCCGTGCCGATAAACTCCCGTGCCCCTTCCAGCAACTCCTGCCGTGCCATTGCGTTCACGCAATCATCAAACGCTCCCACGCCGGGCAGCACCACCGCCGCCGCCTCACGTAATCCCTGAGGTTCCCCCACCAGCGACACGTCCGCCCCCGCCGCCACCAGCGCCTTCTGCACGCTCCGCACATTCCCCGCCCCGTAATCTAACAATGCAATCACCGCGCGACGATGCCCAAGAAGCGATTCGACTTCAACTACTCTTCGTCTGACTGCCCTTACCAATCAGGATTCTGCCAATTCCCGTTCCGTGCGCAAACGCAGTTGGCCGCAGGCGGCGTCGATGTCGTGGCCCTTTTCTCGGCGCAGGGTCACGGCGATTCCCTCTTGTTGCAGAGCGGTGCAAAAGGCGTCCTGCGCGGATTCGCTGGGGCGTTCCCAGTCTAGTCCGTCAACGGTGTTGTAGGGAATCAGGTTTACCTTTGCCCGGAGCCGTCGCGCCAGTTGCGCCAAGGGGTGGACTTGGGTTGGGTCGTCGTTCACACCAGCAATCAGGATATACTCCAGCGTGATCATTCCCTTCTTGGCTTGCTGATATTTCTCGGCGGCGGCGGCCAGTTGCGCCAAGGGATACTTGCGGTTGATGGGCATGATGCGTTCGCGAACCTCGTCCGTCGCGCCGTGCAGGCTGAGGGCCAGGCGGTACTGGCGCGGCTGCGCGGCGAGTTTTTTTATCTCCGGCACAAGGCCGCTGGTGCTGATGGTGATCTTGCGCGCGCCGATGTTTGCCGCCCAGCCGGCGTTAAGAATTTCCAGCGCGGATAGCAAATGGTCGTAGTTGGCCAGCGGCTCGCCCATGCCCATGATGACCAGGTTGTTGACCAGCCGGTCCCCTACCCCGCCCTGCCCCTTGTGCCAGCGCTCGACGGCCAGCACTTGGTCAATGATTTCCGCGGGCTCGAGGTTGCGCTTGAAACCGTCCAGGCCGCTGGCGCAAAACTTGCAGCCGTACGCGCAGCCGACCTGCGTGGAGACGCACAGCGTATGGCGATCGCTGGCCTCGCCGTACAGCGCGGGATTGGCGGGGATGAGCACGCTCTCCACCAGTTGCCCGTCGCGCAACAGCCAGAGAAACTTGCGGGTGGTGTCCCCGCTGCCCTGCAGCCGCGCCAGCTCGACGGTGCTGAAGATGTATTCGGCCGACAGCTTCTCGCGCAACGGCTTGGCGAGGTTGGTCATCGCGCTCCAGTCAGCAGCGTGTTTCTGGTGTAGCCACTGGAGCAATTGGTCGGCGCGATAGGCGGGCTCGCCGCGTTCACAGAAGTGCTCGCGCAACGCATCCCGTTGAATGGAGGACAGGGGGATGGGCATCATCGTGCTGCCGGCATCTTGCCAGCAGTTTTCACGTTGTTTCTGCCGGCAAGATGCCGGCAGCACTTAATCCGCGCCCCCATAATAGTTGCGGGCATATTCCTGCACCATGCGCCAAGTGTTGAACTGCGGCGTGATGGTCGCCATGGCGTGGCGTATCTTTTTAATCCAGCTGCGCGGCAGGCCGTTTTCATCGCGCTCATAAAAGCACGGCACAATCTCGTCGGCCAGCACGCGGTAGAGGTTCTCGCTGTCGCGCTGGTCCTGCTGCTCGATGTCGTCAGGATGCGAGTCGTCGCCGATGGCAAATCCGTTTTCGCCGTCGCAAATCTCACGCCACCAGCCGTCCATGATGCTGCAGTTGAGGCCGCCGTGGCAGGCGGTCTTCATGCCACTGGTGCCGCTGGCTTCCAGCGGGCGACGTGGGTTGTTCAGCCACACGTCGCAGCCAGCGACCAACTGGCGGCCAATCTGGATATCGTAGTTTTCGATAAACACCAAGTGCCCCTGCAACTCGCTGTGGCGCGCAAGGTGCGCGATTTTCTGGATGAATCGCTTGCCTTCGTCGTCACGCGGGTGCGCTTTGCCGGCGAAGATGAATTGCACAGGGCGATCCATATTTTTGGCCAGCTTCACGACATTGTCGAACTGGTCAAAGATCAGGGGCGCGCGTTTGTAGGTGGCAAAGCGACGGGCAAAGCCAATAGTCAGCGCATCGGCGTCCAGCAGGTGGTCGTAGCTGATAAAGTCGCCCTCGCGTGAAGGCGGATCATCGATGAGCCGTGCGCGGGCGAAGTCAATTAGTTCACGCCGCAACCGACAGCGCAGAGCCCAAAGTTCCTCATCGGTGATAAACTCTGAATCCTCCGCTCGTTGCCAGAAATCCGCCTCGTTGATACGCTCGTAAAATGGATTCCTGCCAGTTGCGTCGGAATGCAGTCGTGGCTGCCAAAATTCACGGGCGGTGCCCTTCATCCAGCCAAGGAGATGGATGCCATTGGTAATGTGGCCGATACGTGGTGCGTCACTGTTCAGCCCTGTCCACATCTCCCGACTTACCTCGCCATGCAATTCGCTCACGCCATTGGCCGCATGCGCCGTCTTCAAGGCCAAAACCGTCATGCAGAACTGCTCGCCTTCATCCTCCGGGTTCAGACGGCCCAACGCCATCAGCTTTTTGTGGTCAAGTTTCAGTCCCTTCTCATAACGACTGAGTGAATAGCTCATTAATTCTGACGGAAAACGATCATGACCCGCGGGCACCGGCGTGTGGGTGGTGAAGATGCATTCCTTCCGGGTTGCATCAAGAGCCGCCTGGAAATCTTGCCCATTGATCATCTTCTCTTGAATCAATTCAAGAGCCAGAAACGCCGCATGCCCCTCGTTCATGTGGAAAAGCGACGGCGATTTCCCCAGCGCACGAAGCAGTTTGATACCACCAACACCCAACAGAATCTCCTGCTGAATCCGTGTTGTGCTGTCACCCCCGTAGACTCTCAGCGTGAGATCACGGTAGTATGGCAGGTTTTCGGGCAGATCGGTGTCCAGCAAGTATAGCGGGCAGCGGCCGACATTGATCTGCCATGCTCGAAAAGTCACCGTGTCCGTCGCGATATCCACAGAGCACGTTACCGGCGTCCCATTCTCATCGGCAACGGCCTCCATGGGGAGGAGGTGCGGGTTGAGTTGATTGTAGAACTCCGTCTGCCAATTGTCATGGTTGATGGCTTGTTGAAAATATCCCTCACGGTAAAACAACGTAATGCCACAAAAATTTAGACCCAAGTCGCTGGCGCTCTTGATATGATCCCCCGCCAAGACTCCCAAACCACCCGCCGCGATGGGCAACGTTTCGTGCAACCCAAATTCCGCGCTAAAATACGCCACATCGTTTCGTGCTGCCTCCGGCAATTCCTTGGAGGCCCAGGTGTTGTCATCGCCCATGTATTCGTCAAACTCATCCAGCACTTCTTTCACGCGTCGGGCATAGTCGGGATCCATCATACGCGCCCGCAGTTCCGCCTCAGATACTTCCCGAAGGATGGCCACGGGATTGTGATAGACGTTACTCCATGTGCGCGGAGAAAGTTCCTCAAAGATTCCCTTGGCATCTTGATGCCATGTCCACCAAATGTTTCGGGCAAGGGTATTTAGGCGGCGGGCAAGGTCTTGAGATTGGTTGGCCATGGGCCGGGATGCTGTTGGGTCAAGCCGCAAAAACCAAGTGCATTTTTTGAGTTCCTGGGTTAGGTTGCCGCATCATGTTGACGCTGAGAATTGGACTAATTCTGTGTGCCAGTTTTGCATTGTCGGTTTCCGGACTGGACCCCCTTCCAGGGGAAAAGCCCCCCACAAAACCCAAAATAAAGGAAATTCGACCGGGAGTGTTCCAAGTGGGCGGCGTGCTGCTGGAGAAAACCAAGAAGCAAATCAGCTTTCCGGTGATCGTCAACATGCACGAAGGGCTGATTGAATATCTTTTGGTCAGCGGCAAGGGAAAAACGCACGAAAGCCTACTGGTGACCCGCACAGAACCGTTCGATATTCATGTGGCGATGTTGCTCCTAGGAGTCAAGGGGGCGGCGGGAAAGAATATCCCGGAGGATCCCCGCAAGCCTGTTCCTGGTGAAACCATTGCGCTTCAACTCAAATGGGCGAACAAGGGTAAACCCATGAGCGCGCCCATTGAGAAGTTCGTGCAGGATCGGCATCACAAGAAACCGATGGCCCCCGGCCCTTTCGTTTACAATGGCTCTATTGTTTTTGATGGAATGTTCATCGCTCATCGGGATGGTAATCTTTTCTCCTTGATCACGGACCCAGCGGCCTTGGCCAACAATCCACGAATGGGGCGTCATGATGATGAAAACTGGGAGCCCATAAAAAAAGGCCTGCCGCCGCTCGACAGTAATGCGACCCTTACGGTCAAACTTGTGCCTTCCCAGAAATAACACTTAAATTCTTGAAACGATCACCCAGAAAAGCCAGCCTCGGAGCTTCTGCTGCTAAAGAACATGCTTTCCAAATCGATTCTCAAATTGACGGGCCTTGTGATGGTTCTTGCAGTTGTCACAGGTTGCGGCGGCTCATCCGCTGAACAAGCAAACACCCCGGATGACAGAAACCAAGCGCCGAGTAATCCAGCGGCACCTACAAATTCCTCTCCCCAGAATACAACGAATGGTGGTAGTGGCGACAAAGAGATTTTCGCCAAGTTGATGGAGATGGAAAAACGTGACAAGGAGGGCAACGTAGTCGGCCAGCCCGAGGAAGGGCTGTGGTTCAAACGCGGCGAAACAGAGCCATACACGGGGATCGTCGCCGGGCACTACAAGGGTGGACAAATTGAATCCAGACGTGAATATAAGGATGGAGTGCAAATCGGCGAGGAAACGCACTGGTACGATAGCGGCAAAAAGAGGATGGAGATGATTTATAAAGATGGGGAAATTATCTCCACCACTCTGTGGGATTTGGAAGGGAACAAACAGGGAGAATAGTAATGAAAAAATATACAACCATAGTTGCATCATTGTTTCTGGTTTTTGGGGCCCAGGGCCAGCCCGCTGGAAATGCAAATCTTTCCTATAAAAACGAACTCCAGCGCAGCATCGACAAGGGGCTTAGTTTCCTGGCAAAGAATCAGGATGAAGGAGGCTTTTGGTTGAATCCTGATCATCCCGCGGTCACGGCGCTTTGCCTGATGGCCTATCACTCCAATCCTCAAAAACCAGATAACGAGCCCAGTTGGGTCAGCAAGGCATACGAATACATTCTGAAGCATAGGCAAAAGAATGGGAGTATTTACGTCCCCGGCAAGGGGCTGGCGAATTACAATACGGCATTGTGCCTGATGGCGTTGGCCAACTCAGGAAATCCTGACCATGTGGATCCCGCGCGGAAAGCCCGGGCTTTCCTCATTAGGCAACAATGGGATTTGGGAAAGAAAAAAGAACTGGACCATCCGCTTGATGGCGGAGTGGGTTACGGGAACCGCTATCCACATAGCGACTTGAACAACACGCTCACCGCCATTGAGGCCATCTATCACAGCAAACACCTTGTGTCTGACACGCCCGAAGCGAAGGAGGATCTTGACTGGGGCGCGGCCATTGCCTTCATTCAAAAATGTCAAAATCTGAAATCCCACAACGACCAGCCGTGGGCAAGCGACAACCCCAAGCACAAGGGTGGATTCATTTATTTCCCAGGCAAGAGCATGGCAGGCGAGGAAAAGGATAAGGATGGGAAAACAGTTGCCCTGCGTAGTTACGGCAGCATCAGTTACGCTGGGATGCTGAGCTACGCCTATGCCAATCTGGAAAAAGATGATCCCCGCGTCAAGGCGGTGATGACTTGGTTGAGCGACAACTACACTCTGGAGGAAAACCCCAACATGGGCCTGCAAGGACTTTTCTACTATTACTATCTCATGACCAAGGCCCTGAGCATAAATGGTACAAACGAGCTGACGGTAAAAGGCAAGAAGGTCAATTGGCGACATGAAGTTTCACGGAAATTCATGGCTCTTCAGAAGGATGACGGCTCATGGCAAAATGAAGAGCCCCGTTGGTGGGAAAAGGAAAAACCGCTGGTGACAGCATACGCCATCATCGCACTGAGCTACATTCACAGCGGCCTGTGAGTATTGAAGCCGCAGTCCAAGAGCGCTACGCCAACGCCGCCCAACAGAAGGAGGAATCCCTCTGTTGCGCTGTTGAGTATGACGCCAGATATCTCGAGGCCATTCCCGACGAAATCATTGAGCGGGACTACGGTTGCGGAGATCCAAGCCGACATCTGCGCCCCGGCGAAACCGTACTCGATCTGGGCAGTGGCACCGGTAAAATTTGTTTTATCGCCTCCCAAGTCGTTGGGCCCAAGGGCAAAATCATAGGCGTTGACATGACCGATGGCATGCTTGCACTTGCCCGGCGTGCGGCCGAGGAAGTGTCTTCCAGGATTGGCTACACTAATGTTCAATTCCGAAAAGGCCGCATTCAGGACCTTGCCTTGGATCTCGAGGAACTTGACGCTGAACTGAAGGGTAATGTCATTGATGGGCTGGAAGGCTACCTGTCTGCCGAGCAGGCTGCTGCCCGCCTGCGCTCGAGTTCCCCCATGATTCACGACGAAACAATCGACGTCGCGGTTTCCAACTGCGTTCTCAACCTGGTTGATCCCGCTGACAAGCAGCGAATGTTTGCCGAATTGTTTCGTGTGCTAAAAACTGGAGGGCGAGCTGTTATTTCCGACATTGTCTCCAGTGACAACGTGCCCACTTCTCTTCAGGGCGATCCCAATCTGTGGAGTGGCTGCGTCAGCGGAGCCATGCGGGAGGACAAATTCATTCGCGCCTTTGCCGACGTGGGCTTTGAGTCCGTTCGGATTCTTGCGCGCGATGTAGAACCATGGAGAACCGTGAAGGGGATTGAATTTAGGTCTCTGACTCTGGAGGCCATGAAAGGGAGGGGGCAGAACAGCGTCGTCAAATCTTTTATGCCGAAACGAAATGTCGGGCGGAATTCCTGCTGCTAATCAATTACCCTTCCAGTTTCGCCTACTTTTCTGATTCCCCTTCTTCACTTGCGGCCCCCTCTTCTTCGCCGGCGGATTCCTCCTTGGTGGCGGAGATTACGGGGGCGATGTCTTGGAGGCGGTCGCCGGAGTCGAGGCGGACGATGCGGACGCCTTGGGTGTTGCGGCCGGCTTCGCGGATACCCTTGACGGCGGTGCGGACCATTTGGCCGCCGACGGTGATGATCATGATCTCGTCGTCGTCGTGGACAGTGAGGGCTCCGACGACCTTGCCGGTTTTCTTGGTCGTCTTCATGGTGATGATGCCCTTACCGCCGCGGGACTGGACGCGGTATTCGCCGAAGTCGGTGCGTTTGCCGATGCCGTTTTCGCCGGCGACCAGCAGGGTGGCGTCCTCGACGGTGATGGCCAGCGCGATGACGTGGTCGTCCTCCATGAGGTTGATGCCGCGCACGCCGGCAGCCGAGCGGCCCATCACGCGGACGTCTTCCTCGTGAAACCGGATGCTCTTGCCTTTGGCGGTGATGAGGACGACGTCATTCTGGCCGGTGGTGAACCGTGCCTCGATTAGCAGGTCGCCCGGGACGATCTTGATGGCGATGATGCCGCCGCGTCGGACGTTGGCAAAGTCGCTGAGGGCGGTCTTTTTAACCTTGCCCGCTCGCGTGGCGAAAAAGATGAAGCTGTCCTGCTGCCAGGTGACATCCTCCTTGTTGGGGCCATAGACGGCTTTTACGCGGATGATGTCGGCGATTTTTTCGCCGTGCTTGAGCTCGAGCAAGTTCGCGATGCTGCGGCCCTTGGAGGCGCGGCCCATGTCGGGAATCTCGTGGACGCGCTCGATGTACACGCGGCCGGTGTTGGTGAAGAACATCAGATAGTCGTGCGTGCTGGCGGCGAAGAGGTGCTCGATGAAGTCCCCCTGTTCCTTTTCGCTCTGGGCCTTGCGCGTGGCCATGCCAATGACGCCCTTGCCGCCGCGGCGCTGGGCGCGGTAGGCGCTGATGTTGGTGCGCTTGATGAGGCCGTTGTGGGTGAGGGTGATGATGACGGGCTCGTTGGCAATGAGGTCCTCGATGGACATCTCGCCTTCGTCGGGGGCCAGCTCGGTGCGGCGCGGGGTGGCGTGCTTCTCTTTAATGACGGCTAGCTCGTCCTTGATGATGTCGAGCACGCGCTGTTCCTTGGCAAGGATGTCGAGCAGGTCTTTGATGCGCTCGATGAGTTCCTTGTACTCGGCCTTCACCTTGTCCTGTTCGAGGCCGGTGAGTTGATAGAGACGCAGGTCAAGAATGGCGTCGGCCTGTTGCTCGCTGAACTCGTAGCGGCCATTTTTCAATCGCGCCTCGTCGCGGATAAGGATGCCGATTTTTTTAATGGCAGCCTTGGTGAAGTCGAAGGCAAGCAGTTTGACCTTGGCCTCATCACGATTGGCGGACTGGCGAATGATGCGGATGAACTCGTCGAGCTTGCTTAGCGCAATGAGATAGCCCTCCAGCGTCTCGGCGCGGCGCTCGGCTTTTTCCAGCTCAAAGCGCGTGCGGCGCACGACAACCTCGCGCCGGTGCTCGATGTAACAGTTGATTAACTCCTTGAGGCCCAACACCTTGGGCCGGCCGTGGTCGATGGCCAGCATGTTGGCGGAGAAGCTGGTCTCAAGCGAGGTGTGCTTGTAGAGGTTGTTGACGACGACCTTGGGGACGGCATCGCGCTTGAGCTCGATGACGACGCGGGTGTTCTCGTCGGACTCATCGCGCACGGCGGTGATCTCGGAGAGAATGCGCTCGTTGGCCAGCTCGGCGATGCGGCTGACGAGCGTGGCGCGGTTGACGTTGAAGGGAATCTCAGTGACGACAATCTGCTGCTTGCCGCCGCGCACTTCCTCGACGCCCAGCTTGCCGCGAACCTTTACGGAGCCCTTGCCGGTTTTAAAATACTGCTCGATGGGCGCGAGACCACAGACGGCGCAGCCGGTGGGGAAGTCGGGGCCCTTCACGTGCTTCATCAACTGCTTGAGCGTGATGTCAGGCTTGTCGATGGTGGCAAAGATGCCGTCGATGACCTCGCCGAGGTTGTGTGGCGGAATGTTGGTGGCCATCCCGACGGCGATGCCGGTGCCGCCATTAACGAGGAGATTGGGAAAGGCGGCAGGGAAGACGGTGGGCTCGGTGAGGCGTTCGTCGTAGTTGGGGACGAAGTCGACGGTGTCGCGCTCCATGTCGTCCATGAGCGCCGCGCCGAGGTGCGTGAGGCGGGCCTCGGTGTAGCGCATGGCGGCGGGGGGATCGCCCTCCACGCTGCCGAAGTTGCCCTGACCATCGACGAGTGTCTCGCGCATGGACCACGGCTGCGCCATGTTGACGAGCGTGGGGTAGATGACGGCCTCGCCGTGCGGATGGTAGTTGCCGCTGGTGTCGCCGCAGATCTTGGCGCACTTGAAGTGCTTGCGGCCGGGGTAGAGCGACAGCTCGCTCATGGCGTAGAGGATGCGGCGCTGGCTGGGCTTCAGGCCGTCGCGCGCGTCGGGCAGCGCGCGGGAAATGATGACGGACATCGAGTAGTCGAGGAACGAGTTCTTGATCTCGTCCGCGACGTTGATGCTTTCGATTTTTTCGTTGGCCGCGAACAGCGGCGTCGTCTCAACGGGTAAATCTTCGGAGCCCTTTTTCTTTGCCATGGATGCGTGGGGAAATCAGACGTCCAGGTTGCGGACGTTTAAAGCGTTGTCTTGAATGAACTGGCGGCGCGGCTCGACCTCGTCGCCCATCAGCTTGGTGAACATGTCCTCAGCGGCGGAGACGTCGGAGACATCGATCTGCAGCAGCCGGCGCGTCTCGGGATTCATCGTGGTTTCAAACAGTTCCTTCGGGTTCATTTCGCCGAGGCCCTTGAAGCGCTTGATCTGGATGCCGCGCTTGCCGATCTCCTTGACGGTGTGGAGGATCTCGCCGATGGAGAAGAGCGGATGCACCCGACCGTCGTCGCCCTCGATCATCTCGAAGAGCGGCTTGTCCTGCGCGGCGTAGTGGTCGATGGCCAGGCCCTTGCGCGCGAGTTTGCCAAGCAGTTCCTGCACCGCCTTGCTCTCGTGCAGCTCGTAATGCGTGGCGCGGCGCGTGTTGCCATTCTTGGCGGCGGCCTTGGCGGCGCCGTTGCCATTGCCGTTGGCCTCGGTTTCATCGTCGCCGAAGAGGTTGAGGTCGGGGTTCTTTCCGGAAAACTTCGCCAGCTCTTTCTCGGTGTGAAAATAGTGGACGGTCTCGTCGTTGCCGTCGCGCACCTTCACGAGATGCTCGGGTAGCTCGCCGCTCTTTTTGCGCTCCTCGATGTACTCGGCAAACTCGCCGCCGTGCCGCTTGATGGCGCGCGCGTACTTGTCGAGCGTCTCCAGCATGGAGAGCACCTCGCCGAGCTGCTTGGACTCGAGTTTCTTTTTCGATTTTAAATTCTTGAGCTTCACGTCCTCCGCGCCCAGCTCGATGAGGATTCGGTTCAGCGCGTTGTCGTCGGCGATGTACTCCACGCGCTTGCGGCGCGAGACTTGGTACAGCGGCGGCTGCGCGATGTAGACGAAGCCGTTCTTCACGAGTTGCGGCATCTGCCGGTAAAAGAACGTGAGCAGCAGAGTGCGGATGTGGCTGCCGTCGACGTCGGCGTCGGTCATGATAATGATCTTGTGGTAGCGCAGCTTGCCGAGGTCAAAGGCACCCTCCCCTTCCCCGTCGCCGATGCCCGTGCCGACGGCGGTGATCATCGTGCGGATTTCGTTGTTCTGCAGCACCTTGTTCAGTCGCGCCTTCTCCACGTTGATGAGCTTGCCGCGGATGGGCAGAATGGCCTGGAACTTGCGGTCGCGCCCCTGCTTGGCGGAACCACCGGCCGAGTCACCCTCGACAATGTACAGCTCGGTGTTGGCCGGATCGCGGTCGGAGCAGTCCGCCAGCTTGCCGGGCAGACCGCCGCCGGTCATCGCGCTCTTGCGGACGGTTTCGCGCGCCTTGCGGGCGGCCTCGCGCGCGCGCGCGGCGGTGAGCGCCTTGTCGATGACCTTCTTGGCAATCGACGGCGTGGTGTCGAAATGGTGCATCAAGCCGTCGTACGTGGCCTTGAGCACGATGCCCTCGATCTCGTTGTTGACGAGTTTCACCTTTGTCTGCGCGTTGAAGCGCGGGTTGGGCAGCTTGACGCTGACCACGGCCACGAGCCCCTCGCGGACATCGTCGCCGGAGATGCTCGGGTCCTTTTCTTTTAAAAGATTGTTACTCTTCGCGTATTGATTGATGGCGCGCGTAAGCGCGGTACGGAAACCGGTGAGGTGCGTGCCGCCGTCGGGATTGGGGATCGAGTTGGCGTAACAAAGAATCTGGTCGTTGTAGCTGTCATTGTACTGCATCACCATGTCTACAAACACCTCGTCGCGTTCCGCCGCCACGATGATCGGCTTGGCGTGCACCACCGTCTTGTTGCGGCCAAGCTGCCGCACGAACTGCTCGATGCCGTCACGATAGAAAAACGTCTCCGCCTTGTCGTCCTCGCGCTCGTCCACCAGCTCGATCTCCACGCCGGGATTCAGGAACGCCAGCTCGCGCAACCGCTTGGCCAGCGTGTCAAACTTGTACTCCAGCGTGATCGTGAAAATTTGCGGATCCGGCTTGAAGGTGATCAACGTGCCCGTCGACTTGCTCTTGCCGATGACCTCCAGCTTGCGGACCGTCTTCCCGCGCGCGAACTCCATGTGGTACACCTTGCCGTCGCGGTACACCTCCACCTTGAACCACTCCGAAAGCGCGTTGACGCACTTGGCGCCGACGCCGTGCAGGCCGCCCGAGTACTTGTACGCGCCCTGCCCAAACTTGCCGCCCGCGTGCAGGTTGGTGAGCACCAGTTCCACCGCGGGAATCTTGAACTTCGGGTGCATGTCTACCGGGATGCCGCGGCCGTCGTCCTTGATCGACACCGAGCCGTCCACGTGGATCGTCACCACGATCTTCTTGCAGAAGCCGGCGAGGTGTTCGTCGATCGAGTTGTCCAGCACCTCGAACACGCAGTGGTGCAGCCCGTGCTCATCGGGGTCGCCGATGTACATCCCCGGCCGCTTGCGCACCGCCTCCAGCCCCTCCAGCTTGTCGATCTTGGAGGCGTCATACTTCTCGCCGCCAGCCGTGTCCGCCGGTTTGCTCGGTTTCTTCTCGGCCTTCTTGGCCACGGATTTCGCCTGTTTCTTTGCCGCCATAAACGGGATTTGCCAGCTCCTTTTCGAACAGAAAAATCTGACGCGCCAGTCTACAAAACCCCCAAAACCGCGCCAAACCTTTATTTCGGGAAAACCGCGCTTCCGGCCAACATCTTGTGCCCAGTCAATTCACAGGCCCAAGATACGGGGGTTGTGAACAACTTTCTTGGTCATAAGAAATAAAAAAACGCCCGCGGTATCGCGGACGCTTGAAAATGAGGCCTTTTGGCCTAACGCTCCGGGTTCTCGATGGACGGGATGGTCCGCTCGTTGAGGCTCGGCTGCAGGTTCGGATTGCCGTCGGACGGCAGGCTCAGCACGTTCACGTCCTCCGCAGGCACTTCACTCTCGCCGTTGCCGTTGGGTTCCGTGAAGGCCGCTGGCGCCGAGCGCAGCATTGCGGGAGGCGCGGGCGGATTGACTGTCGGCGGCGCTACCGTACCACCCTCGGGCTGAGGGAGTTGCGGTTCGCTGGCCGGCGTTCCCACCGTCGCGATCATCACCACAATGGCTGCCAGCCCGCCCACCGGCACCAGCCATTGGCGGCACCATTCCATCCAGGGCGAGGGCTCCACGGCCGCGGGTTCCACGACCTCTTCCACCTCGATTTGGCTGGCGATTTGGCTCCAGAAAAACTCGCGGGAATCCTCCATGGCCACCGGCAGTTCGCCGGCCCGCAGCGCCACCTTCACGGCGCCCAGCTCCTCGGCCAGCTCGCGGGCGGCCGGATTGGCCTCCACCCAGTCCGCCACGCGGGCGGCCTCATGGGTCGGAAGTTCGCCGTCCAGCCAAGCCTGTAACTTCAATCTCTCCTCGTTATCCATTGCCTCAATGTCCATATGACTTATCTCTGCCGTTCTTTCTTCAAAGAAATTAACAAGTTGCCCAGACGCCGTCTGGCATAAAACAAACGGCTCATCACCGTGCCGATGGAGCAGTGCATCGCCTTGGCGATTTCCTTGTACTCCAGCCCTTCAAACTCGTGCAGCAACAGCACCGTGCGATGCTCGTAGCTCAGCTTTTCCATCGCCCGGTCGATCTCCGCGCGCAGTTCCTCGCGCTCCATCCGCTCGGTCGGGTTGAACGTCTCCACTGGCATTCTTCTTTCAATGCCGCCAGCTTCCTCCTCAATCTGCTCCAGCGAGTCCGTTGCCTGCCGTTTGCGTTTTCGCAAGAAATCCAAGCACAGATTGATGACAATCCGCGTCATCCAAGTGGTGAAGCTTGCGTCGCGCTTGAATTGTTTGAGCCGTTGCCAGCCTTTTACCCACGCTTCTTGCGAAAGATCCAGTGCCTCATCCTCATTGCGTAGCATACTAAACGCGCGGGCATATATCTTGTCCCGGTGACGAAACACGAGTTCCTCATACGCTTCCGCCCGCCCGCGCTGTGAGGCGCGAACCAACTCGTCGTCACTGGCATTCTTGATGTCCAAGCGGGGCATGATTCCGACGGGGGTCGCTCGCCCGATATTCGCCTGAACCGGTCACTTAATCAACCGTCCTTTTGTTGAGGGAATCTTGCCGGTGATTCGAGGGTCGCGTTGGCAGGCGAAATCAATCGCCTTAGCAAACGCCTTGAACAGGCCCTCCACCACATGATGGGGCTCTTGCCCATACAGTAGTTCTAGGTGCAAATTGCACCGCGCCTCGTTGGTGAACCCTTGGAAAAACTCACGCGCCAAACCAAACCGAAACGCACTTGACATGTCCTGCGCTCGCTCCGCCTTCAGGACACGGAATCCAAGTTTGTCCATCCCACGCCAAACCAAGTAGGGCCGGCCACTGAAGTCCAGCACACAACGCGTCAGTGTCTCGTCCATCGGCACATGTGCGTCGCCCCAAAGTGGATTGCGCGGGTCGAATCCCGTCCCGTATCGCCGAATGCCTTTCTTCTCTCCCAGCGCGCTGTAAAACGCCTGCCCCAGCACCAGCCCACAATCCTCCACTGTGTGGTGTGCATCCACTTCAAGGTCGCCGGTGCACCGAACCCGCAGATCGCAAACAGAGTGCCGAGCAAACAAGTCCAGCATATGATCCAAAAACGCCACGCCCGTCGACACGTCTGCCTTCCCCTTTCCGTCAATATTCAGACGGAGGTCGATAGCCGTCTCGCCCGTCTCGCGTTTGATTTGCGCCTTTCGTTGTTTCATTTGCGCAGCTGCATTACTCTGATGCCGCCAAATACCGTTCTGTGTCAATCGCGGCCGCGCACCCCATCCCGGCTGCTGTCACGGCCTGCCGGTATACGTTGTCCGAGCAGTCACCCGCCACAAACACTCCCTCCACATTGGTGCGAGAGCCACTCGTTCGAGTTACATACCCCGCCTCATCCATGTCAATCTGTCCCTTGAATATTTGCGTGTTCGGAACATGCCCGATGGCCACAAAGACACCCGCACAATCAATCACGGTTTCTTCATTTGTCTTGATGTTTTTAACGCGAATGCCGGTCACCTTGTCCTGCGTCACATCCAGAATCTCCACGACTACCGAGTCCCAGACCGGAATAATCTTTTCGTTGCCCAAAGCTCGTTCCGCCATGATTTTGGAAGCTCTCAGTTCATCGCGCCGATGAATCAGGTATACCTTCGAAGCAAACCGCGTCAAATAAGTCGCCTCTTCACAGGCAGAATCTCCTCCGCCAACCACAACCAGCGGTTGATCCCTAAACATGGGTAGTGCCCCGTCACACGTCGCACAATAAGTTACTCCCTTTTTGTCGAGCTTCTCCTCGCTTTCAAGCCCCAAGTGCCGGTGCCCTGCCCCACTGGCGATGATCACCGTTTTTGCCAAAACCTCATTTCCATCCACTGTCAGCTTGAATGGGCGACTTGAAAGATCAACGGCCTCAACCATACTCCCAAACAGAACCCTGGCCCCAAACCGTTCCGCTTGCGATTGCATCTGGATCATAAGTTCGGTCCCATCCACTCCCTCGGCAAATCCAGGATAATTCTCCACAATCGAAGTTGTTGTCAGAAGCCCCCCTGGCATTTCTCCTGTGTAGATTATCGGCGCCAAGTTTGCCCGGGCCGTGTAAATCGCTGCCGCATAACCTGCACATCCCGAGCCAATGATTACCACATTCTCAATCTCGTCTGGCATAGGCGGGGAACGTACTGACGGAACGGGTTCAACGCAAGGACTGAGGAAGGCAGTCCCTGGACCATCAATCAAGGTCAAAGCCCGGGGAAAATATGAATTGAGGCTTATTTAGCCAAAAAAATTTCCTCTTCCTTAGGCTTGTCCACTGAGTCCACTTTTGTGTCACCGCGATTGCGCGCGTCGCTAAATTTCACGCTTACAATTCGGCTGACACCGCGTTCCTGCATGGTCACGCCGTAGAGCGCGTCGGCTTCACTGATGGTGCGCTTGTTGTGGGTGATGATGAGGAATTGCGAGTGCTTGAGAAAGCTCTTCAGCTTGGCGAGAAAACGGTCGATGTTGGAGTCGTCCAGCGGCGCGTCCAGTTCGTCGAGGACGCAGAAGGGGCTGGGCTGCACTTGATAGATGGAAAAGAGCAGTGCCACCGCGGTCATCGTCTGCTGGCCGCCGGAGAGGAGCGAGTTCTTTTTCAATTGCGTGCCGGGCGGGCGGGCCATGATCTCCACCCCGCTCTCGAGCACGTCGTCGCTCTCGGTCAAAATTAGGTCCGCCTTGCCGCCGCCAAAGAGGTCGGGGAAGTTGGCCTGGAAGTTCGTGCGGATCTTCTCGAAGGTCTCCTTGAACATCTCACGCGACTGCCGGTTGATGCGGTGGATCACCTCCATCAACTCCTGCTTCGCATTCACCAAGTCCTCGTGCTGCGCGGTCAGGAACTTGTGCCGTTCCTCCACCTCCTCGTATTCGTCGATCGCCACGAGGTTCACCGGCCCCATGCCGTCGATCTTCTCCTGCAACTCCTCCACGCGCCCGCGCACCGCGTCCCAGTCGGTCGAGCCGCCGCCCGCGGCCATCTCGTCGGGCGTCAACGTCTCGACACTCGCCCGGCCGTTGTCGGTGATGGTGATGGTGATGCACTCGCCACGCACCTCGCGCAGATTTACGTCATACTTCTGCTGGATGCGCTCGATTAAATTCTCCTGTGCCATCTGCTTCTGCGCCAGATCCACATCCAGCTCGCGCTTCTGCTCCTGGAAATCCGCCAGCGAATTCCGCCGGTCGGCCAGCGCGAGATCGCGCGATTCCGTCTCCGCCGCCGCCTCGTTGCGCCGATCCACCAACGCCGCGGCCTCCTGGCTCACCACCTCGCGCTCGCCGCGCAGCCGCTCAATCTCCCGGCGAGACTCCGCGTCCTCCGCCTCATACTGCACCTTGCGGCTGGCGCAGTCATCCAGTGTCTGCTGCGCGCGCTCCAGCGTGTTACGCAATTCCTCCAGTCGCGCGCTGATGGGCTCGCGCCTATCCAGCAGTGCCGTTTCCCGCTGCTCCGCATTGGCCCGCTCCACCTTCGCCTCGGTTAAATTCTCGTTGGCCGCCTCGCGTGATTCGCGCAGCCGTTCAATCGCCGCCGCGTGCCCGTCCAGCCGGCCGGACAATTCCCGTTCACGATCCTCCAGCCCGTGGATGCGCCCGCTCAATTCCTGCCCCTTCACCCGCGCCTGCTCGTCCTGTTCCGCCAGGCTGTTCACCTCAAAAACCACCGCCTGGATTTTCTGTGACAAATCCTCGCGCGACTTCCGCAGCGCGTTGAATTCCCCCTGCCGCGTCGCCACCGCCACCTCGCGCGTGCTCAGCTCGCTGCGCGCGTTCTGCAGGCTCGCCTGCAAATCTGTCTGCTCCGCCAACAGCGCGCCCTTGCGCCGGCTCACCTCGCCCACACGCGGCTCCAGTTCGCCTAACGTGGTGTCCAGTTCCACAATCTCGTTGCGCCGGCCAAGCAGCGAGTCCGCCCCGTTTCCATTTTGCCGCCCGCCGGTGTACACGCCGCGATGATCGAGCGTCTCGCCCGCCAGCGTCACAAAGTCGTACTTGCCCGCCGCACCGCGCCACGCCTCAGTCGCCCGCGACAGATCGTCCACGATGAACGTCCGTTCCAGTAGCGCCTTGGCCAGCGGCGAAAACCGGTCGTCCACCCGCACCACCGACAGCGCCGGCCGCGCGCCCGCCGGTACGCTGTCCGGTGTAAAATGCCCATTGCGCTGCGTGATCAAGTCCAGCGCCGCGATGCTTGCCCGGCCCTCCTCGCGCTCGCTCAGCCCGCTTAAAATCTCCCGCGCCGCCTCAGGATGTTCCATCAGCACGAGTTGCAGGTTGCTGCCCAGTGCCGCCTCCACCGCTTTAACATAGGGCGCGTCCACTTCGATCTTGTCCGCCAGCGAACCCATCGCCGCCTCGCACTGTGTCAGCACCGCCTGCGCGCCCGCGCCGTAGCCTTCCTTCGTCATCACCAGTTGCTGCAACACCTCGCGCCGTGACTTGTGCTCCGCCTGCTGCTGCACCAGTTCATCCAGCTCGTTCTCCACCGCGCCGAGGTCGCCGCCGATCGTCTGCAGCCGCGCCTGCCGCTCCTCCACCGTGCCGCGGTGCGTCTCCACACTCAGCCGGTCCGTCGCCACCGATTCCTCAAATTCCGACAACCGCCCCTCCAGTTGCCCGCGCTCTTCCTCCAGTTGAATTTTTTCGGAAGACAACTTCTCCAGTCGCACCGCGTTCCCGCGCTTCTGCAACTCCAGCGCGTTGAACTCCTCGCGCGCCGTCGACAACTCGCCCGCCAGTTCTTCCGACTCCGTCCGCGCCGTGGCGTGCTGTTCCTGCCGCTCGCGCAAAACCGTGTCCACCCGCTCCAGCGCCGCCTGCCGCTGCGCCTCGCCGTCGCGCGCCGCCTGCAGTGTGGCCGCGAAATCCGCCAGCGCACCGTTCACCTCCGCCAGCTCCGCATCCGCCACCGCGCGGCGCTCGTTCGCCTGCTCGATGTCGCGCTCCGCTGACGCCCGCAGGCCCGCGATCTCCCCGAAGCGTTCCTGGTTAAACTGCAGCCGGTTCTCGTGCCGGTCCACCTGCCCCTTCAGTTCCAGCCCGCGCTGCTGCGCCTCACTCACCTCGCGGTCCAGTTCCGACAACCGCGCGCGCATCGCCTTGAGCGCCTCCTCCTCCTCGAGGATGCCGCCCGAGTGCCCCGCGATCTCCTCGCGCAACTCCTCCAGCCGCCCGCGCAAACTCCCCAGCTCCGACTCCGCCAAGTCAAACTCATACCGCGCCAGTTGCGTGTCCAGGTGCTTCAGCTCGTCCATCAGCTTCTGGTAACGCCGCGCCTTGCCCGCCTGCCGCTGCAGCGAGCCTATTTGACGCTTCACCTCGCGGATCAAGTCCTCAAGCCGCGTCAGGTTCTGCTCCGTGTAATCCAGCTTGCGCAGTGCCTCCTTCTTCTGCTGTTTAAACTTGGTGATGCCCGCCGCCTCCTCGAAGATCACCCGCCGCTCCTGCGCCGAGCTGTTGATGATGCGCGTGATCTGCCCCTGCGCCATGATCGAGTAGCTCGCCTGCCCCACGCCCGTGCCCAGGAAAAGCTGCCGCACATCACGCAGTCGGCACGGCGTGTTGTTTAAAAAATACTCGCTGCCCCCGTCGCGAAACACCCGCCGCGTGATCGTCACCTCCGAGTACGCCAGGTCCACGCCCGCCGCCTTGAGGCTCTCCTCATCCACGTCGCCGATCGTCAGCGACACCTCCGCCATCGCCAGCGGCTTGCGGCTGCGCGCGCCTTCCGTGCCGGAGAAAATCACGTCCGCCATCTCGCCGCCGCGCAACGCCTTTGCCGACTGCTCGCCCAGCACCCAGCGCACCGCGTCGGAAATGTTGGACTTGCCGCAGCCGTTGGGCCCCACGATCGCCGTGATGCCCGGCTCAAAGTTCAGCGAAGTCTTGTCCGCAAACGACTTAAACCCAACCGCTTTCAGGTTCTTCAAATACATGCGGCCTCCTTTTGCCCCCACATCTGGGGTACTGTAAAGTCAAAACACACAATATGGCGTGCTGCTGGATAAGATGATATACACACCCTGTTCGTGGGTCAATCCTGTATCCTTGGAAATCGCCCTTTATTTGTGTTTTTTTTCCAATAATTGGCCTGCTTTGCACACAGATCTCACTAACTCCGGGGGCTGAATAACCCGAGCTTCTCCGCTCCAACCCATGACCCATCGTTGGATTTCAACGAGGCTTGTCAACTGCATTCGCAACTCGACCTCTCCGCCCTTTATTTCCCTCAGATTTTGAGACTCATGCCATTCCTTCTCCCGGATGTAGTCGGCAACATCCGGGCTGAAACGAATCACGACATCAAAAAGCTGGCTCCCAGTAAAAACCCCGAACGCCCCGCTCAAGTATTTTTCCAGTGAGAATGACTTGCGCCGCTCGAACGTCTCACCTGTCATGGACACTTCCTTCATGCGTGTGGGCTTAAAGACGCGCATATCGCGTCGCTTATGGTCAAAGGCAAAGAGGTACCATTCCCCATCAATACACGCGAGGTGATGAGGATCGACGATGCGTTTCTCCGCCTTCTTTACGCGCGGCTTGCGATAGGAGATTTCCAATTGACGCTGCTGCGTCACGCCACGCGCAAGGATATCGAAAGTGTCGATGTCCTGCTTGGGAATTCCTGTGTTGCGAAAGGTCACACTCTGGCCCCAATCATCGAGGTTGATGGTGACCGATTCAGGCATCATGTCGGCGATCTTGCCGAAGGCTCGTTTCAATTGCCGCTCAAACACCGTGCCGCGATATTGCTGCAAAGATTTCTCGGCAATGAGTACAGAGAAAAGCTCGCCCTCGGTGATAACAGCACCCGGCATGGCATCCACTGGCCTCGTGTAAACAAAGCCGCCCCGGGAGGGGTTGTATTCCAGAGGCAACTCCCAGCGGTCTCGCATGAAGGTGATGTCGCGTGTGATGGTGCGGCGGTCGACCTCCAGTTCTCTGGCCAAGCCGGTTGCCGTTGGGTGTTCGCCATTCAGCACGGCTTGATGAATGCGCATAATGCGCTCCAGTGCCGGTCGTGCGTGCAGGGTTGTCTTCGAAGCATCCGCCATGGGCGGAGCCTAATTTTACACACGCAACTTGGAAAGTAATTCCGCGTTGGTCTTGTGCTTTCGGAGGGCGCCAATGAGTGTCTCCATAGCCTCGACGGGGTTGAGATCCACCATTGTTCGCCGCAGCTTGTGAATGGCGTCGATGTGTTCGGCCGGGAACAGCTTCTCCTCTTTGCGCGTGCCACTCTTGGGAATATCAATGGCCGGGAAAAGTCGCCGGTCGGCCAGCTTGCGATCCAGTACCAACTCCATGTTGCCAGTGCCCTTGAACTCCTGAAAAATCAGCTCATCCATCCGGCTGCCTGTGTCCACCAGCGCCGTGGCGAGAATGGTTAGCGAGCCGCCATCTTCCACCTTGCGCGCGGCGGCAAACATCCGCCGAGGAATCTCCAGGGCGCGCGCGTCCACGCCGCCCGACATGGTTCGTCCGCTGCCGCCGGCAACATTGTTGAATGCCCGTGATACCCGGGTCAGTGAGTCCATCAACACGAACACGTCATCCCCGCACTCAACCATTCGGCGGCAACGCTCCACCATGAAACGGGAAAGCCGTACATGGGTGTCCAGATCCATGTCGTTGGAAGAGGCCACCACCTCGGCATTGACCGAGCGCTCAAAATCCGTCACCTCCTCTGGCCGCTCATCGATCAACATCACGATGACCTTGACCTCAGGATGGTTGGTTGTCACCGAGTTGCAGATTTGCTTGAGCACAGTTGTTTTGCCGGTGCGTGGCGGCGCAACGATCAATCCTCGCGTGCCTTTTCCAATGGGTGTTACCAAATCGATGATGCGCGTCTCCAGCTCGTCCGGATCGCGTTCCAGTTGGAATTTTTCAATCGGATCAATCGTCGTCAGGTTTTCAAACCGCGTCTTCTGCACGTACTCGTCATGCGACATACCGTTGATCGCCTTGATCTCCTTGAGCTGTGGGCTGTTACCCTTGTGCGGCGGACGCAGTGAGCCCTCGATCTGGACGCCTTCGCGCAGGTAATTACGCTTGATCATGTCCGGCGTCACGAAGATGTCGGTGGGCTTGGACTGAAAGCGGTTGCCCGGGCTGCGGAGAAAACCAAAGCCCTTCTCGGAAATCTCCAGATACCCTTCGCCGGTATCCGGAATGGTCATTGTTTTCGACATAACTGTACGTTTTTCGGGCAGGAAAATCCTGACACGGAAAATTGAGATTAACGAAAATCCGCCCTCGGTTCTTGAAGGTTCCTTGGAAACGGATGCGTTGGCGCGTATATAGGACGCGACGGACCGCTTGGCAATAATAAATTTTCCGGGTTATTCGCCGGTTATTCCCCGGGCGCCTGCACCGGCAAGTCCGTCACCGCCGCCTGGGCCTCCGCCGCGAGCGCTGTACTTAGGTAACGCTCACCGGTCGATGGCGCAATCACCACGATGATCTTACCGGTGTTCTCCTCACGTCCGGCGACCTCCAGCGCAGCCACCACATTTGCGCCCGTTGAGATGCCCGCGAGAATGCCTTCCTCCTTCGCCAAACGGCGCGCCATGGCAAACGCATCATCATTGCCCACCTTGATGCACTCAGTGATCTGCTCGTTGCCATCGGCATCCTTCAAGTGCAGGTTATCCGGCACAAACCCCGCGCCGGTCCCTTGAATCTTGTGTGGCCCTGGTGTCAGATCTTCACCCGCCAGCGTCTGCGAAATCACCGGCGAATCCGCCGGCTCCATCGCGATCGCCTGAAAGCTCTCCTTGCGCGGCTTGATCACCTCGTAACATCCCGTGATCGTTCCACCCGTTCCCACGCCGGCCACGAGAATATCCACCGCCCCATCCGTATCCTCCCAAATTTCCTCCGCCGTCGTCTGGCGATGAATCTCCGGGTTGGCGGGATTCTCGAACTGCTGTGGAATCCACGAATTCGGCGTCTTTTCCCCCAACTCATTTGCCATCGCAATCGCCCCTTTCATTCCCAGCGGCCCCGGCGTCAACACCAACTCCGCTCCCAGTAGCGCCAGCAAAGTCCGCCGCTCAAGAGACATCGTCTCCGGCATCGTGAGGATCAACTTGTATCCCTTCGCCGCCGCCACAAACGCCAGTGCAATCCCTGTGTTCCCACTCGTTGGCTCGATGATTACCGTGTCCTCCGTCAACTCCCCGCTTTTCTCCGCCGCCTCGATCATCGACATTCCAATGCGATCCTTTACGCTCGCAGCGGGATTAAAAAACTCGCACTTCAAGAGCACGGTTGCTCCCACTCCCTCCGTCACGCGGTTGAGCTTCACCAAGGGCGTCCGCCCCACCGTCTCCACAATATCATTATAAACTTTGCCCATGTCAGAAAATCGGGTTCGCGCGGAGCCTGCCCCCCTGTCTTCTCATGCGCAAGGATTTTCACTCAGTTTATCGTGAATCCCGAGGGATAATACTTGCCCATCAAAATCAGCTCCTTAAAAATGAAGCTATGGATATACCGAATCTTTCATTAATGCTTATTCCATTCGTTGCCACGATTTTAGTTGTCATCACTTGGAAAAATAATCGGGATGCATTGAGAAATGCGTACTCCAGTTGATGAACCCATAAAGAGGCTGGCCGGTGAAACGTGCATGATTAACTTGGAAAAAGAGGAAAGGCGAAGAGATGTTTGCTTATTCACCATATTGCTGTCTCCAGCTGCCTTTTCACTTCTCTCCAGTCTGATGCCGGAACAAAAGTCTCTTTTAGCTGTAGCATGGGCTTTTTTAAGCATCCCTGCCCTGACTCTCCTGTGGGGATATCTTGAAAGATGTTTAAGATACCGACAAGGGCTAAAAGGAGAGCGAGTCGTGGGCGAAATGTTGACCGAATTACTAAGCTGTGGGTACTGCGTTTATCATGATCTTCAAATGGAGAAAGGAGGAAACATCGATCACATCGTTGTCGGCCCGTCTGGGTTCTATGCCATAGAAACAAAATGCAGCAGTAAGCAAAAAAGTATCCAAGGCAGAAAGGAGCATTTCATTCAATTTACTGGCTCTAGCTTGATTTACCCACACACAGAAAATTCATTCGGCATCAATCAAGCCAAACGCAATGCTGCCTGGCTCAGTCGATTTCCTAGCAGTGCAATCGGTGAGAGAGTCCATGTAAACGGCATGCTGGTATTCCCCGGATGGTGGATCGAATCAAAGATCAAGATGTCCAAGGAATTCAGAGTTTTAAACCACAAGAACGCAGCGAAGTGCATACTTGGTGATTCTCAAAACACACTAAATGAAAAACAAATCCGTCAAATGAACCACCAACTAGAGCGAGAATGCCGGTCGGAGTTGATTTGAATCATGTACAAACCAATCGAGCCCCTGCCTGACCGAAGCCAAACAGGGGCTCTAAAAGGGGGGGTGGGAGTTCGCCACGCTCTCTTTCCCAAATACCGCTGTTAGGCACCTGCGGTGCAGGTCAACGGTTCCCCGACGCCACTCTCCGTGACATGCGGAATTGTCGGCCTCATGGCGGGGCCGTTCAGCGCTTCTCAGCCCTGAATTTTTGAGTGAGGCTTATTTGCCCTTTGGCTCGGGGTTGCGGCCCCGGACCTCCGGACCCGGTGAAGAGGCCCATGCAAACTGGTTTGCCTCTTCACTCTTTAGCACAAGGTCGGCCACCGTTTTTGACGGTGCGTTGGCCCGTGCGACGGGTCTCGCCTCTTACCTCTCAGGTTGCTCTCGGTTTGCATGGCAGCGCTGCGGTTTGTCGCATCGCCGCCGAGGCGGATGGGTTTCACGGCCCTTGTCTGGGGCACGTGGCCATCCCGGTTGGAACCCCGGCTTTGTCCCGCCTTTCGGTGGATTTCGTCCGGCTGGCCGTTACCGGCCAATTTCTGATTCAAACCGTGCTGAACACATAGTGGCAACCTTTACCCGGTGGGTAACTATGATTGGATTCTTGCCCGGAGCAGGCGCGAATCCTGACTCCATCCCACTCACCCGAAGGTGTGTGAAACCCGGCTGTTGTTTCAGCCGGACTCGGGGCGGCTCCTAGTTCGCCCCTCGCGGCCAAGCCCGCGTTTTTCATGGATTGCCCCCCCATCCTTGAACACTCATCAGCGAACCAATTCGTATTCATGCTTACAGCCGAAGCTGTCGGCAGACGGCGAACAATCCCGCGACCTTGGTGAATCCTGCCTCCAAACCCGTCGCCTTTCTCGCCCTGCCCGAAGGCCTGACCCGTCCGGCAACCTTGGAGGGGGCCAGCCAATCAGCCTGACCAGCCCTTTTCTCCCAGTCACCCAGGATTATCCTGGAATCTTCCGACCGGTAAACCGGCCTTCTGACTCGTTCTTTCAAAGAACCTGTTCCCCTTGCGAAGAACGTGTCCAGATTACCATGGAAAACCCATGTGACGACCTTTTCTTATGCACAGCTTATTGACTGGGGATTGCTTTCGCTGGCTTTAAATGCGCCATTGAGTCCACTGAAAATGAATGGTTTTCACGGTTATCGTGAGGAAAATCACAAACGACCTCAATTTGGTATGAGCTGTTTGTTAATAAAGTCACGCCGGGATCCTGTAGATTTTGACTGATTTGGGCATGAAAAAAGGCACCCGCAACGGGATGCCTTTGGTTCGGCTAGATTGGGGCAAGAATTGCCTTTATTTGGCCGAATCCTTTTCGCGGGCCTTGCGGCGTTTGCGGTAGTTGATCCGACGTCGGCGTTTTTCCATTTTGTTGTATTGTTTGCCCATAAGTGTTTCTTTACACGAGTTGGAGGTTTGGTTTGCCTGTGGGAGTTATGAGGTACATGGGTGGCTGGAGCAATTCATTTTTGATGCTGGCGGGCTTGTTGCTGGCGGGACTGGCGGGTTGCGGAACCCCCAAGATGAACAAGGAAGACGCGTATTTGAGCGTTTTTGTGGAAACCAAAACTCGGAATCCTGAATTAGCCCGCCGCATCGAGTGGCTTCGCTCCAGCCCACAGGAGGCCTATCTGGATGCTAATCCAGTCTTTAACCCCCTGTCCCATTTGGACAAGGCTGAGGTGGTGAATGATTCGCAGGGATTCACGCGGATTCGGCTTACTTTCAATGAGCGTGGCAAACGCCTGTTGAACACCGTGGCCACGACCAATGCGGGGCGAAGATTATTCCTGATGGCGTGGTACCGGGAACAGCCGGAGCAAAAGGATATGAAGCCCCGCTGTATTGGGGTGCGGATTTTTGATCGACCGGATCGGAATGGGGAATTCATCTTCCTGCCCGACACCAGCACGGAGGAGGCTGAGCGGCTGGTAACTGGCTTCAACAACACCGCCAAGAAACTGCAGCGTTAGCATGAAATCACACGCGGTTTTATGCCTGCTGTTGTTTGTTTGGGTGACTGGATGCAGCCAAAAACAAACTGCACCAACCCCGAACGGCAGCAAGCATTCAACGCCAGCGAAACCATCCCCTCCTCCGCCGCCAAAGGTTGTCATTTTGCCCCCCACCGACAACCAGGCGCTTTTTGAAGCGGGAGCAGAGGAGGTCTATTTCATGCCCACGAGAACGGATCGGCCATGGACGAGTGGTGCCTTTGGCTGTGTTCGTAACAGTGGCGGGCGCATGCATGAGGGCTTGGACATCCGGCCACTACGTCGAGATTCGCGTGGGGAAGCCCTTGATGAAATTCGCGCCGCGGCAAATGGCGTGATTGCCTTTATCAATGCGAACGCGGGGGCGTCATCATACGGCCGATACATCGTGGCCACGCATGAGAAGGACGGCCTCTCCTTCTACACCCTCTACGCTCATATGGCGAAAATCGCTGAGGGCATTGCCCCTCAAACCGTCGTCAAGGCTGGTGATCTTCTGGGGATAATGGGACGCTCGGCAAACCATGATATCCCAATTGAACGGGCCCATCTGCATTTTGAAATCGGATTTATGGGTAGTCGCGATTTCAACGTTTGGATGCGCAAACATTACGAAGACCCCAGCTTCAACAAGTTCAGCCTGTGGCATGGATTCAATTTGCTGGGTCTCAATCCATTGGTAATTCTTCGGGAACAAAAAAAGCAGGGGGATGCCTTTAACCTGGCAAAACATGTTGCCCAAACACCGCAGCTAATGCGTTTCCGTGTGCGTGGGGCGAATCTTCCCTTGTCAAAAAGACTGCCCGGCTTACTGCTCAACGGCGAAGAGGAGCCGTTTGCCGGTCATGAGATTGATGTGAATATGAATGGAACTCCACTGCGGATTCGGGGGCTGCCGGATTACCCGGCAGGAAGCCCGCGTTACGGTCTGGTTTCCGTGAATGAAGAGGTGGCGCTGGGGAATCGCTGCCGCCAGCTGGTCGTGAAAACGGGTGCCCGCTGGCAATTGACAGCCAAAGGGCACCGGTTGGTGGACCTTTTGGCGACGGGTGTGAGCGACTGAAAAAATCCCCAAATTCACGAAAAGCCGCTTGCGCCAAGCGGCTTGCTTCCCTAGCCTCCCGCCCGTCATGGAATATCGAATTTCTCAAAGGGCAGCCTCGTTGGCTCCGTCACTGACACTGGCCATTACGGCCAAGGCCAAGGAATTGCGCGCGGCGGGCGAAGATGTTGTCGGCTTTGGCGCGGGTGAACCGGATTTTGACACCCCTCAGCACATCAAGGATGCGGCGGTCCAGGCATTGGCGGATGGATTTACCAAGTACACGCCCGCCTCCGGCACGCCGGAGTTGCGAAAAGCAGCGGCGGAAAAATTCCAGGCCGACAACGGCTTGGACTATGATCCGGCGCAAATCATCGTCAACTGTGGTGGCAAGCATTCCTGTTACAACGTGATGATGGCCGTGTGCCAGCCGGGGGACGAAGTGATCATTCCCGCCCCGTTCTGGTTGAGCTATCCTGAAATGGTGAAACTGGCTGGTGCCACTCCGGTTATTCTCGAGACGACGGATGAAACGGAATTCAAGCTCACGCCGGACCAGTTGCGGGAAGCCATTAATGACAACACGCGCGTATTGATTCTGAACAGTCCCAGCAATCCCACCGGCTCGGTGTACACGCCGGAGGAAACCAAGGCCATTGGCGACGTGTGCGTGGAACATGGCATTCTGATGATGAGCGATGAAATTTACGAGAAGCTCCTTTACGGCGACGCGGAGTTCAAGAGCGTTGCCAGTTTCTCACAGGAGCATCAGGATCACACGATCATTGTCCACGGCCTGGCTAAGGCCTACTCGATGACGGGTTGGCGGATTGGCTTTACCGCCGCGCCCTTGCCGATCGCCAAGGCAATTGGGGCCATTCAAAGCCACAGTACCAGCAACCCCACGAGTTTTGCGCAAAGCGGGGCAGTAGCCGCGTTGCAGGGTCCGCAGGATCATCTGGACACATGGCTTGAGGAATTCAGCAAGCGGCGCGACTACGCCTACGGTCGGCTCAATGAAATGCCGGGCATATCCTGCGTCAATGCACAGGGAGCTTTCTACCTGTTCCCCAATATCTCGAGCACAGAGATGAAATCCGGCGAGTTTTGCGAAAAACTGCTGGCCGAGCAAAAGGTTGCGGCGGTGCCCGGTGTGGCATTCGGCTCTGATGGCTATATTCGCCTGAGCTATGCAACAAGCATGGAAAACATTGAGAAGGGCTTGGACCGTTTGGAAGCGTTTGTAAAAGGCCTTTAATGCAGCGCATCACAGGCGCCAGGAGGCCTCGATGTCGAGATTGATTTCAGCCGGCGATTCGCCGGCTTTTTTTTTCTGCTCAGCCAGCAGGCCAATCATCGCCGCATTATCAGTGCACAGGCTTGGCGGAGCCAGTCGAAGGGCAACCCCCCTCTCCTCGCAGGCGTAACTCAATTGGCGCCGAAGCGTTCGGTTGCAGGTCACGCCGCCAGAAGCTGTGATGCAGGTGATACCCTCCCTTTCCGCAGCGCGAATTACTTTGCCCACCAATACATCAACAATCGCCGCCTGGACACTGGCGCACAGGTTTGGCAACTCGGAGTCGGATTCTTTCAAGTGCGGATTCTTATCCAAGAAGTATCGCACGGAAGTTTTCAAGCCACTGAAACTAAAATCATCATTCGGCTTGCCGAGCATTGGTCGGGGAAAATCATACGCGGAGGGATTTCCCTTCCCCGCCAGCCGGTCAATTTCCGGCCCTCCGGGATAAGCAAGCCCGAGAAGCTTTCCCGCCTTGTCAAAGCATTCACCCGCAGCATCGTCCAGTGTGGTGCCAAGAATTTTGTGCGCCATGGGTTCACGAGCCAATACCAGTAGTGTATGTCCTCCACTGACAATAAGGGAAACATTGGGCTGGAAATCCTTTAAATTCATCCGCTGTGGATTGCCAGAGACCCAAGGTGAATACAGGTGAGCTTCCACGTGGTTGATATCAAACAATGGGAGACCGAGGGAATAGGCCGCAGACTGGGCGAATTTCCAGCCAACCATCAAGGCTGGGGGCAACCCGGGGCCGCGCGTGGCAGCAAAAGCTCCCAGCTCGGATGGCGCAAGGGATGCTTGCTCCATGGCTTGTCGCGCAATGAGCGGAAGATTTTTGAGATGTTCCCGTGTAGCCAATTCAGGAACGACGCCGCCGTATTCCGCATGAAGATTTATTTGTGAAGAAACGACATTGGCCAGAACCGTTTCGCCATCGATCACCGCGACACTGGTTTCGTCACAGGAAGTCTCAACGGCCAGCAAAGCCATGTTGTGTTACTTGGCGGCGAGCTTGACCTTGAGCAACTCAAGGGCCTTCTCCAGTTGGGTGTCCTTGGCGTTGCCCACGCGCTCGCGGTCGGCTTCCGGCAATGATTCCAATCCGCCCGGCGATCGTTGCAGCAGCAGGTCACGCATGGTTTCCGGTGAAAGCTTTACCTCATGATCGGGGGTGATGCCCTTTTCATGGATCACCCTGTGGCTGGGTGTGTAGTACTTGGCCGTGGTCAGGCGCAGCGCGGCTCCGTTGCGCATGGGGAGGATGCTCTGAACAGATCCCTTGCCAAACGTTTTCTCGCCCACCAAGTCCGCCCGCTTCAGATCCTGCAGACAACCAGCCACAATCTCGGAAGCACTGGCACTTCCTTTGTTGACCAAAATCACGACCGGGTATTTGCGGATTTTGGAGCGACCAGCGGCATGGTGTTTGTCGATGTCCTTTTTCTCGCGGCCTTCGGTAGAAACCACGAGCTGCCCCTTAGGCAGAAATTTTTCAGCGACAATTACCGATTGGTCGAGCAAGCCGCCCGGGTTGTCCCGCAGGTCGAGCACAAGCCCCTTGATCCCCGCGTCATCCATCTTTTTAAGGGCCAACTCAAGTTCCTTGCCTGTCTTGTCGCCAAACGAAGCGAGGCGAACATAGCCGACCTGATTCTCAAGCAGTTTAAAATCGTTTTTACCTTCAATGTCCCGAACCGTTTTCACGGTAATCACTGCGCGCTTGACCGCCACGTCGATCTCCTTGAACTCCCCGTCTTCCGTGCGGCCCAAGGTAAACCTTACCTCAGTGCCCACCTTGCCTCGCAGCTTGTCCACCGCATCCGCCAGGGACATGCCTCGGGTGGATTTATCTTCAATCTTGATGATGCGATCGCCCGCCAGAATTCCCGCGGCCGCTCCTGGCGTACCGTCCATTGGGGCCACAACCGTGAGCATGCCGTCCCGCAAACTGACCACGATGCCCACCCCACCAAATTCACCACGCGTATCAGTTCGCAAGGCGGTGAAGCGTTTGGGATCCATATATTCACTGTGCGGATCCAAGCGGCTGAGCATCCCTTTCAGCGCATTATCAACCAGCTCCTCATAGCTGACCTTCTCTTCATCCACGTACTCCTTGCGCACAATCTCAAGCACGCGCGTGAAGTTTTCCATGTTGCGATAAACATCATCGCGATCACTGGTCTCGGCGCTGTTGAGAAAGAGTCTGGCACCGAGGAAAAGATTCAGCCCGAGAACGGCAACGAGCACTGAGGTAAGAATGCGTTGTTTCATGAAAATCCTGCCTTCAAAGGGACTTTACGGCCCGCCATCCCGGTTGGCAAGCGGGGTTTGGGGAGAACGCATCAAGTGTTCAACCCAAGGCAGATCTGCTGGGTTCGTGATCTTGGGGTTGGGCAGTGCGCTTTCAATCAGCGCCACCGGTTGACCAATCAACTCACAGGCGGCCGTGTCGTCCGTAATCACCAAACCCTGCTCCCGCACCGCGGCCAGTGCTTTTCGGAGAATCTGCACTCTGAAACATTGCGGCGTTTGCACCGCACGAAGTTTTTCCCGATCCATGGTCCCCGCGATACGGCCGTCCGGGTCGGCTTCCTTGATCGTATCCGTGACTCGCGTCGCGGCTACGGCAGCGCCAATCTCCCCGGCAGCGGCCAAGGTATCGGCAATCAAGCCCGGGTCTGTGCAGGGACGAGCTCCATCCTGAATTGCAACCAATTCCGCTCCACTTGACACTGCCTCCAAGCCATTCCAAACAGAATCCTGTCTTTCGGCACCTCCCAGGGCTAGACGGAATGGCTTTCTCAATTCCATTGAGTTTGCCAACACATTGAACTCATCTTCTCTGCCCTCACGCACAACCACGATGGTCTCATCAATCACATCCAATGCGTCAAACCTCGACCATGTGTGGCCCACCACGGGCTTCCCTGCCAGTTCAAGAAACAGCTTGTCCACTCCCTCGCCCATGCGGGTGGCGGACCCAGCGGCAACGATTACGGCAGAGGCCATGCGCGAAAGCTACCGGCCGGCCGGTCGCCAGTCCAGAACCTTCAATTGAACCGATTTGCGTCCCCTGAATTCGTTGATGGAGGGAGCAGCCGCCAAGTCGAACCGACCTTGCGGCATGCCTCCCTCCGGCACGTTCCAGATCACTGCCTCCGCGGTTAAGGCGCCATCGGTCACATGAATCTTTGCGTGTTGTTGGTTCTCCCCCATCCGATACGGCTGCCGTTGCAATTCCAAGTCGCGCACCACCAAATGTACTGGGGGGTTTTCCTGTCCGGTGGGCTGTAGCTTTTCTAGTTCACGCATACGCGTCATGGTCAGGTCATAAAGGGTCACTTCAGCATCTAGACGCAAAGGCGGCTTTAGCTCGGTGTCCTTCAGCCACTCGCGAGCAATCACATTGATGCGCTCGCGAAACGCATCCTGTTTCTCGGGAAGAATTGTCAAGCCGGACGCCATTGCATGGCCACCATGATCCAGTAACAAGTCATCACATTCCCGAAGCGCCGCCGCGAGGTCAAAACCCGCCACGCTGCGCCCGGAGCCCCGGAGAAGATCGCCATCGCCCCCCATGATGATTGAAGGGCGATAGAACTCATCCTTTACCCGCCCGGCTACAATGCCCACCACGCCGATGTGCCAATGGGACTGTCCCTCCACAATGACAAAATCCTTGTCGGGATCAAACCGAAGCCTCAGTCCGTCGATCACATGATCGGAGATTTCGCGCTGTGTTTTCTGCCGCTCCTTGTTTTGTTCATCCAATTCACCAGCCATTCTTCCCGCCGTCACTGCATCGCCGGCCAGCAGAAGGTCCAGCGCCGCGGTGGCGCTTTCCAGCCGACCGGCGGCATTGAGACGTGGGCCGAGTTGAAAGCCGACCTCATAGACCCCAACTTCATTCCGGGACAAAGCCACTTCCTTGAGAGCGACAATCCCCGGGCGCTGAGTTTCATTGAGACGCTTGAGGCCATTGGAAACCAAAATTCGATTCTCCCTTTTGAGGGGCACTTGGTCCGCAATCGTTCCCAAGGCCACCAAATCCAACATCGGGCGCACGTCGAACTCATGCATCTCTTTTTCGCCCAAACCACGGCCGTGTTTCACCAGCGCGTGCAAGAGCTTGAATGATAGCCCGGCGGAACACAGTTCGCGAAAACACGGGTCGTCATCGAGGGCCACCTGCGGATTGACCATCGCAAACGCAGGCGGAGGCGGGTCGACCACTTGATGATGATCCAAAACCAAAACATCAACCTGCTGCTCCCGCAGCCACGTGATAGATTCCACGTTGGTCGACCCACAATCGACAGCCAGAAAAATGGTGTCCGGACATTCCGAAAGGCATTTCTTCACAGCATCGCGACTGAACCCATAACCATCATCCATCCGGTGCGGCAGATAATGGCGTGTACTCCAGCCGAGTGCTTCCAAGGATATCTTGAGAAGCGCCGTGGAGGTGATTCCGTCCACGTCGTAATCCCCGAAAATTGTCACCGGCTCATTGTTGGCGCGCGCCAAGAAGAGTCGCTCGACCGCCTTACGCATGTTGGGCAGGAGAAAAGGGTCCGCCAGATATTGCAAGCGGGGATCCATAAAGCGCTCCGCCTGCCCAGCTTCGGCGCAGTCACGATTGACGAGGCACTTTGCGAGCAGTGGAGAAATCCGCAGGGCTTCCTCAAGCTCGCGGGTGGCTTCGGCGTCGGGCGCCGCCAATTCCCATCGGCGCAACATGGCTAGGTCAAAAAAGGGTGCCGGCCTTCTGGAAAGCCCACAGGGTCAACACCCAGATGAGTTTGCCGAAAAAAACGAACCAACCAAAGGAAAAGAAAACCGCCGCATATCCCCACAGCGCCAGCACGCCGTCGCCTTCGGCTTGGGCGGCGGCGAGAAAGACAATTGCCCAGGCGGGAAATGTGTTTGTTCCGGGAAACGGAATGGGTAATGCCATGAGCAGCCCCATGAGAAAAATGAGGAAGAGGTTGAAGCGCCACTTGGCGACTGTTGGCAGATAGTCATGCTTCTTACTCGAGAAACCCTCAATACGATCAAGAATGCTGACGCCACCACGAATGATCTTCTCAAAGGTAGCGGGTTCAAATTCGCGATCCCCAATGAATGCGGGCAGCCGACCGGGGCGGCGGGTCATCTGGCGCAAGGCGAGGACAATAATTGCCAATCCAAATGGAGCACTGACACCCGGAAGAATGGGCAGGCAAAATGGAAGGGCCAAGACAACGATGACCAGATCCACGCCGGTTTCTCCCGCAGAGTCGAGCAGGCCGTTGAGTGTGCGCGGTGAGTCTTTGTCCCCGGTGGCAACGAGTTTTTCAAGAGTAGCGGATAACGGCTGCATAACGCGCGCCCGTCAGTGGCTTCTTAACTGGCATCGCCTTCCTTGGCGCGAAGTTTATGGATGATCGAGGCCAAGATCGAAACCAAAATGATCGTTCCCACGACTGCCAGAGGTATCCAATGTGGAATTTCGCCAAATTTTTGCTTTAGCCAGTGGGCACTGAGCATTTTCGCGCCGATGAAGGCGAGCACCAGTGCGAGGCCATACTTGAGGTAATGAAAATACTCAATGGCCCCGGCAAGAACGAAATACAGCGAACGCAGGCCGAGAATCGCAAACATGTTAGAGGTGAAAACAATGAACGGATCCGTGGTGACAGCAAAAATCGCCGGGATGGAATCAACGGCGAACACGACATCCGTGGACTCAATCGTGATTAACACGATGGCCATGGGGGTCAGCAGCCGTTTGCCGTCCTTGACGATGGTAAATTTCTCTCCCTCAAACTGGTCGTGAACGGGAAAAAGCTTTCGAGCCAACTTGACGAGCGTGTTGTTTTCAGGATCCACGCCGTCGTCATCGGCAGAAAAGAGCATCTTGACGCCGGTGAAGAGAAGAAATGCGCCAAACAAATATAGGATACCATGCCATTGTGAGACAACCGCCGCACCAATGCCAATCATGAGACCCCGCATGATAATGGCTCCCAGAATTCCCCAGAACAGGACCCGGTGCTGGAACTCGGGCTTAACCTTAAAATAGGAAAAGATCAACGCGATCACAAATACGTTGTCCATCGATAGGGAGAGTTCCAGGATATAGCCAGTAATGAAGGCCATTCGTGGATGCTTCTCGACACCATCCGGCAATTCCGCGGGGACAACCAGAAAGGCAAAGAGCATGGCTAACGAAAACCACAAAGTGCTCCAGCATAGCGCCTCCTTGAAGGACACCTTGTGCGAGTCGCGGTTGAAAACGCCCAAATCCAGCGCGAGGAAAAACACGACGCCCGCGATAAACAGGCCGTAGTGCGCGGCGGTTATGCCGGCGTAGGCAAACATGCTAGGCAGTCACGGGATCGGGCGTGGTCTCGATGTCGCCCACAGTCAGTTCGGGCCGCTTACCCTTGTATTTCCAAAGGACGATGGCGCAGGCAATGTAGATTGAAGAGTACGTACCAACGAAAACACCGACCAGAAGCGTGAAGGCAAAGTCGTGGATGACCACGCCTCCAAAGAAATAAAGTGTACCTGTCGAGAGCAACGTTGTTCCGGAGGTGATAATGGTTCGGGCAAGGGTTTGATTGATTGCGCGATTCATGACCTCCTTGAAGGATCCGCGAGTGCCCATGGTAAGGTTTTCCCGGATGCGGTCGAAAATGACGATCGTGTCATTGATCGAGAAACCAATAATGGTCAGGAACGCCGCGATAACAGGCGCGTTCAATTCCCCGCTGGCAATATCAATGCCGGATACCATCCCGGCCATAAAGAACAAACCCGCGGTCATCAGAACATCGTGCACAATAGCCAAAACCGCGCCGATCGCGAATGGGAACTCATAGCGGAACGCCACGTAAACCAGGATGCCGAACATAGCCATGATGGTCGCAACAATGGCCGCAGTCTGGATTTCAGCACTGATGGAAGCCCCTACTTTCTCCGAGGAACTGCGCTCGGCAGAGAGTCCAACCTGCTTCTCAAACTTGTCCCGAAGATGGCGCTCGACTTCTGCCTCAACTTTTGCACCGCCCGCCAATTCAATGCTCGGGAAATCAACGCGCAGGAATTCGCTTCCATCGGAGATGGACGATTGCATCCGCGCATTCACCTGAGAAGCCTCCAGTCCCTCGATATTATCCGCAATATGATTTTCTATTTCACCAAGCTTGGAACGAACAGTCCCCTTGTTGGCCGCATCATATTTCAGAACAAGGCTGTGCCCCCCGGCAAAATCAATCCCCAACATGCTTTCCGGCCCGCGAATTGCCGCGCTGCCCACTCCAACCAAGATAATAATCCACGAGGCGATAAAGGCCGGCTTGGCATATTTGAGGAAGTCGATCTTGGTTTCCCCGATGAAGGCAAACATTTTGGGGTGTGATTTGAGCATTCCGTTGTCGACAAGAATATCAAACAACAGTCGCGTCACCACCAACGCGGTGAACATGCTGGTGAGAATACCGATGGTCAGTGTGATACCGAATCCCTGCACCGGCCCGTGACCCTTCCAGTAAAGGATCAAGGCGGCAATGACCGTCGTAATGTTGGCGTCAAAAATCGTGCCGAACGCCTTGTCATAACCAGCGGCAATCGCGCCCTTCAGGGATTTTCCGGAGCGTTGTTCCTCACGGATACGCTCGTAAATGAGCACATTGGCATCCACAGCCATGCCGATCGTCAGCACAATGCCCGCGATCCCGGGCAGGGTGAGGGTTGAATCAAAGTAGCAAAAGACCCCCAGCAGGATGACCATGTTGAGGATTAGGGCCACGTTGGCAAACAAGCCGGTAAGCAGGTAATAAGCGAGCATGAAGGCGGCCACCAAGCCGATACCCCACAGTCCAGCCTGAAATCCCTGACGCACAGAATCAGCGCCCAGCGAGGGGTCCACATCGCGCTCTTCAACAATCTTGAGCGGCGTGGAAAGTGGATTCTCAAGGATGTTGGCGATCTCGCGCGCCTCGTTGTGAGAGTCAATGCCGGTGATTTCACCGCGCGCGCCAATCGCGCTCTGGATAGTCGGCGCGGAGACCAGTTTCCATTGTTCCTCTTGAGCCACCCACTCAACTATGGTCTGGTTTCCCTCCTCCCGAATGCTGGGATCCTGAAACGAACCGAGGCCCTTAAAAAAGGAGTCCGCGGATTGAGGGTCATCAAACACTTTACTGGAGGCCTTATCGACAAGATCTTTCAGGACGATGCCCAAGCGTTCGCCAATATTGTTGCCTGTCAGTTTCTGGAATTCCCCCGCGCCCGCGGCGCCAAATCCAAAATGAATCAGCGGACTGCCCGTCAATGGATCGCGTGCGGCCACCGCCCGGTTAAGCAGCGAGCCGCTTAGTCGCTCCTTCTCATCAAGGCTAATGAAAACATTGCGGCTCACCTTCTGCCCGTCATCACTGGTGAACTCCTCCTTGACCATCCGCACATTGTTGTCCCGCGAAATTTTCCGAACTGCGGCGTCTCTCGGGAAATTACTCTGGGTGACAAGAGTTTCAACCTCACCATTGAAAACTTCTTCCGTAAGGCGGCTGACAATGTGGAACTCCAGTGAGGCGACCCGTTGAATGCTGTTTTTGGCAGCCTCCCGTTTGGCCTGTGAAATGCCCGGGATTTGTATGATGATCTTGTTGTCTCCAAGCTTTTGAATCACCGGTTCCGCAACCCCAAACCGGTCCACTCGGCGGCGCAAAACTTCGATCGCTTGGTTAATGGCCCCTTCCTTGTCTGCCGATTCATCCAGCTTAAGCTCCACGACAAACTGCGACCCGCCGCGCAGGTCCAACCCCAACTGCACTTCGCCCGCGGCCTTGCGTTCCAGATCCCGCACAATCGCCCGGTTGGTGTCCACCCCCTCCATTCTCCGGGGTTTTTTGAAATAATCCACCAACTGGGTTTCGCCGAGAATCGCCTGCCAATCCTCCCACGTCAGCGCTCCGCTAGATCCCTGTTGCGCCTTCGCGTCCTCCAGAATTCGGCCAAACTCTTCATCCTTGCCCTGGGCCTGTTCATCGAACACCTCCAGTAGGTTCCTGTCCCGTGGCGGACTCCACTCCGTTACGGCCCACCACGTGACCAGCACCACAATAATCACTCGCCAAAATTTACTCACAATCGTCAGTCCTTTTCGCCCTTTGGCTCGTCCTCATACACCTCGCTCACCGCATAGCTGAGCATCTCGAATTTTGAATCCCCGGAGCGGACAGTCACCTTGTTGCCGCGTACAGACACAATCGTGCCCACCATTCCGTTGGCCACAACCTTGTCTCCTGCCTTGAGTTGCTTGACCATTTCGTCGTGCTCACGCTGCTTCTTCTGTTGCGGGCGGATGAGCAGCACCCACATGATGATGAAAAAAATCACCATCATTCCCAGCATCTTGATCATCTCCGCCTTGGGATCCACCGGCTGCCCCCCCTGCCCTTGCTGGCCCGGCGGCGGCAAACATCCCGTCACCACTGCCAAGGTCAACACTAGCCACGCGCGACGCGCAAATGTCATGACTCTATCCATCGTCGAAACAAACGAGCGGGAAAGTCTATTGGGCAATCCCCTTTTGGCAAGCCAAACCTCTGTTTTTCCGTAGATTTTCAAAAGTCCCCTCTTCAATTGCCGCACGGATCTCCGTCATTAACCCTAAGTAAGAAGTCAAGTTATGTGCCGTGAGCAGCCGCTGCCCCAGAATCTCTTCCGCATGGATCAAGTGGCGCAAGTACGCCCGTGTGAATCGAATGCAACAGGGACATTCGCAATCCTCCTCAATCGGCCGAAAATCTTTCCGAAAGCGCGCCGCTTTCAAATTCAAATGCCCTCCACGCGTGTAGGCCGTACCATGCCGGGCGGCGCGGGTTGGCAGAACACAATCAAACAAATCCACCCCCCGCGCCACCAGTTCCACCAACTGCGCCGGGGTTCCGAGCCCCATGGCATATCGGGGTTTCGACGCTGGAAATAACGGAGTCGATACCTCCGTCATGCGGAGCATTTCGTCCTCAGGCTCGCCCACGCTCAAGCCACCAATGGCAAATCCGTCGAAATCGAGCTTCACCAGGGCCGAGGCACAATCCCTGCGCAACCCATCAAACACCCCGCCTTGGCCGATGCCGAAAACCAACTGCCCCTCGGCGCGCGGCTGCTCCAGGCATGTCGCCGCCCAGCGCAGAGTCCGCTCCACGGCGGCAGATACCTCTGTCGCCGTAGCCGAATAGGGCGGGCAATCGTCAAAAACCATCGCCACATCGCTCCCCAAATCGCGCTGGATCTCCATTGCTTCGACAGGCCCCAAGAACAAAGGTGCCCCATCAATGTGGCTTTTGAATTCAACGCCGTTCTCCCGAATGCGGCGTATTTTAGACAAACTGAAAACCTGGAATCCGCCACTATCCGTCAGGATTGGGTGCGGCCAATCCATGAATTTGTGGAGTCCTCCCGCTGCCCGGATGACCTCCATGCCTGGCCGCAAATTCAAGTGGTATGTGTTGCCCAGAATCACTCGGGCACCCAAGTCGCGCAATTCACCGGGCGCCATTGCCTTAACGGTTCCTTGGGTCCCCACCGGCATGAACATGGGGGTTTCAATGATGCCCCTCTCTGTGGTCAACCGGCCCCGGCGCGCAGCGCCATCGGTCTTTAACAGTTCAAACATCAGAGGCACTCAAGGACACGGGCCACGGCTTCACTCACGGGAACGCCTTCCCTGCCACCCTCACGGCGGCAAGCTAGCTCCACTTCGCCCTTGTCGAGCGACCGGCTCCCCACGGCAATCCGAACCGGAATCCCGATCAATTCTGAATCCTTGAACTTTGCGCCCGGGCGTTCCTCCCGATCATCCAGCAGCACATCAACCCCCTGCCCGCTCAATTCATCATGAAGCTTCACCGCTGTCTTCATCACCTCCCCTTCGGGATCCACATCCAGCGCTGTCACGCAGACCGCAAAAGGCGCCACGCTCACTGGCCAAATGATTCCATTTTCATCGTTGCTGTATTCAATGACCGCTTGCAAGGTACGCGTCACGCCGAGACCGTAACACCCCATCACCGGGGCACCCCGCTTTCCATCTTCGCTCAGGAAACTCAACTCCAAAGCTTCACTGTATTTCGTGCCGAGCTTGAACACATGCCCCACTTCGATGGCTCGCCTGATTTTCAACGGCTGCCCACATGCGCTCAACTCCCCTTCACGGACCGTGCGCAAATCCGCCCAACGAATTTCTCCCAAGTCTCGTTCCACGGAAACATTTCGAATGTGAAGGCCATCCTCGTTCGCTCCCGTTGTCATTCCCGCCGCGCCGCGCAACTGCTCATCAGCAATCACGGGAATTCCATTTACGCCGACCGCCCCCAAGCTGCCCGGCTGCGCGCCAAGTGCTTGTTGGATTTCCTCCGCGTTAGCCGCGCGGAATACCCCCGTGCCTAGTGCAACCGCAAGCTTAGCCTCGTTGGCTTCGTCATCTCCGCGCAACAAGGCAATCACCGGCTTGTCTTCAGCAATGAAAACCAGCGTCTTGATCTGCGCCTTTGCCGGAACGCAGAAGGGCTCCTGTGTTAAATCTTCAATCGTCTTCACTCCCGGCGTCGCAAATTTCTCGATGGATCCCGTGCACTCCTTGGGCGTGGAAGCAGTTGGCCCCTGGCTATCCGCCTTTTCCACATTTGCGGCATACCCGCCATCCTCCGTGTAGGCCACCTCGCTTTCTCCTGTCTCTGCCGGGACCATGAACTCGTGCGAATGCTTCCCCCCCATCACTCCTGTGTCCGCTTCCACCGGAAACGCCTGGACACCCACGCGATCAAAAATCCGGACATAGGCGTTGTACATTTTCTGATAGCTGAGCATCGCCCCCTCATCTGTGCCATCGAAGCTATAGGCATCCTTCATGATGAACTCCCGCGCGCGCATCAGCCCAAAACGCGGTCGGATCTCATCGCGAAACTTGGTCTGGATCTGATAAAAATTCAACGGCATCTGCCGGTACGAATCAATCTCCGCAGCCGCAAGGGTAGTGATCACTTCTTCATGTGTCGGACCCAACAGCCACTCACGATTGCGGCTGTCCCGGACCTTGAATAACACATCCGCAGCCTGTTCATAGCGCCCACTGGCCTTCCATATTTCTGGCGGCTGCACCGCCGGCATCAATACCTCCAAGGCACCCGCCCGATTCATCTCCTCCCGCACGATGGCCTCAATTTTCCGTAACACGCGCAAGCCCAGCGGCAAGAATGTGTAAAGCCCGCCCGCAAGCTTGCGCACCAAACCGGCTCGCAGTAATAACTGATGCGACAATATCTCCGCCTCGGCGGGGGCCTCTTTCAGCGTGGGAATAAATGTCTCGCTCCAGCGCATGCGCGGACTATTGCGGGAAGCAGGCCGATGGGGAAAGCGTTTTCGCTATTTGACCGCGTTGCATAGCGGCGCCATGTCGCCGATGCGCACTTCTAGGCGGTCACCCGAATTGATGGGCCCCACCCCGCTCGGTGTGCCCGTCAGGATGATGTCCCCAGGCAACAACGTCATGTTTGTGCTGATAAAGCTCACCAAGTGTGAGCAATCGAAGATCAGTTGACTGGTGTGCGAGTTTTGTCGCAACTGGCCGTTCTGGAAAAGCTGGATCGACATGTCATGCGGATCCACCTTGGTTTCCACATACGGCCCCAGTGGCGTAAACGTATCGAACGACTTGGCTCGTGCCCATTGGCTCTCGCCCTGCTGGATCGTCCGATCACTGATATCCTGCGCCGCCGTGTAGCCGAAGATGTATCGCGTGGCCGCCGCCGGAGTCACGTTGCGAACCCGGCGCCCGATGACAATCGCCAGTTCCGCCTCGTAATCCACCCGGTGACTGGGAAACGGCACGTCAACTTTACCACCATCCGGAATCAGGGAAGTCGGCGCCTTGAACCAAAACAAGGGCTGCTTCGGCACCTTGAGCTTGGACTCCTCCGCGTGGTCGGCGTAATTTAAACCCACGGCAATGACCTTGGCCGGGTCCACGGGAGTCAACGTCCTCAGCCCTTTCGGTGGAATCGGCCGCTTGACGAAGGAAGGCGAACCAAAAACGTCCCCCTTCAATTTGTACAGTTTGCCATCGACGACCTTCGCGTGGAAAATATCCTCGCCCTTCTGGAAACGTCCAATAGCGGCCATGGGCGGAGTTTATTAACAGCTTTTTCACAAGGGTCGCAAGGAAAATAAAAGACGAAAATAGTGACATTCCTTTGAATAAAGTCGCAAAATCGGAGGAATTGCGTTACATGTTTGGCATGCACCAACGTGTAATGGCAGCGATTCTTGCTTGCACCACACTATTGGCCAGCGGCGCGGATGCTCAAGCCCAGCTTCGGCAGACCCTTCAATGGAGGCGCGCCGCCAAAACTTTTGATGCCAATCTCACGGGCCACCCCTTGGTCAATGTTCTGGAAGACATCCGTCGGCAAACCGGCTGGGAGGTATTTTACGATCCCGGCCTCCGCATAAAGGTGGACGCAGAGTTCACCGGAAAGCGCCCCGGCGATGCTCTTAAGCTGATGCTGGGCAACACCCCCTACACACTGGCCCCCAGTATCAAGGGTGCAACCAAGCTCTACGTCTTTCGCTCAAACCGTAACCAAGCCACAGAACGCATCGAGGCTGGCAAGGACAAGGCTCGCCCCATCCCCAACGAGCTTATCCTTGTTTTGAAAAAGGGCCGGGATGGGAAGGCATTGGCGGCTCAATACAACGCGGACATCCTTGGCTTCATTGCCAGCCACAATGCCTATCGCCTTCGCTTTAAGGACGCAAAGGCCGCCGAACAGGCCAGAGCCCTGATTGAAGCCAATGGCGACTGGGGTGATGTGGATCACAATTACGCCGTCGAACGCCCCGAGGCCATTGAGCCCGTTCGCGGCGGCGCCGTGCCCGGCTTAAAGCTGAACCTCGAAAACTTGGGCAAAGGCAACGCGGTGATCATTGGCATGATCGACACCGGCGTACAGGCCCAAGGTATGAGTCATGCGGAATTTCTCCTGCCCAGCATCGAGATTGCCGGGCAACCCGTCCATGACCCCAAGGTGCCCAGCCATGGCACCACGATGGCGGAAACCATGATCCGCGGCCTGTCCCAGTCAGGCATCGGCGCCAATGACCGCCCCGTGCAAATTCTGCCCGTCGACGTCTACGGCAGCTCCGAACTTACATCCACGTTTGATGTCGCCCGGGGAATAACCGCTGCGGTGAATGCCGGCGCGCCCATCGTCAACCTTAGCCTCGGGGGCACGGGAAACAGCGTCTTTCTGCACAATGTCATCAAGAACTGCCACGATCAGGGAGTCCTGTTCCTCGGTGCGGCCGGCAATGAGCCGGTCACCACGCCCACGTACCCCGCTGCATATCCGGAAGTCATGGCCATTACCGCTACCGATCGCACCGGCGGCATTGCCAGCTATGCCAACCGTGGTGACTTTATTGATGTGGCTGCTCCGGGCGCAACGCTGGTGAATTACGACAAAAAAAGTTGGCACGTCACCGGCACTTCCGCGGCTACAGCCTACATGGCCGGGGTGGCCGCCGGGCTGACTTCCCGCTCAAACAAATCCCCCACGCAGGTTGGCGAAGGCATCATCAATGTGATGGGCCTCAAGAAAAAATAATCACCCCGCCGTGCGCCTTCGCACGGACACCCATTTGGCATCTGGGATGATAAATTTTTTCACCTCCACCGTTGCGGCCAACGCACCAAAATCACGGCACACACATTCGCCAATGTCGGCGGCAAGTTTTTCAATCAACCGCCATTCACGGCCTTCGCCGAATTTTAACAATCTTTGGACCACGGCAAAATAGTCGATTGTGTCTTCAAGCATATCTGAGCAGGCCGCCTTGCCGAAGTCCCATTCCATATCAACCGTGAGCAACAGCCTCTGCTCCGTTTCCCGCTCTTCCCTCGGCACGCCGACCCGATAATGAACTTCAAGGTCACGAATGGAAATCACATCATTCATCCAAAATCTCTTTCAGCAACGTTTGCGTAGGCTGGTTTAATTCCATATCCATCGCCGCCTTCGGGTACGCCCACAGACTTGCCTGTGCCTCATGGTTCAGGTGAACCGCCGTTTCACTGCCACATGAACAGGTGTAGTTAAGCAACAGAAAATGTTCGTTTCTGTAAAATTCCTTGGACTGGATGCAGTCCTGTACCATCACAAATCGTACATCGAAAATATCAAGACCGGTTTCCTCCCTGAGTTCCCGAATCAATGCTGACTCCGCCGTTTCGCCCCAGTCAATCTTGCCTCCCGGTATCCCCCACTTGTCCGACCATTTTCGGGTCTGAACCAGTAGGATCTGCCCCGCATCATTGAAAATCAGTGCCCCAACAGTAGCCACGGGGCGTCGCGTTTCTGCTGCACCATTGGGAAGGCACATAGAATTTCTCTCGAGCAATTGCTGCAACTCCCCCAAATGCTCCACCACAATATTGGGGCGGGCCTTCCGAAGTTGAGCAAGGGTGTTATACCCCGTCAGGACCGCGCACGAGTGAATTTCTCCCGTGTGAGCCGTCTCGACATCATGCTGCATGTCGCCGATGAAAACCGTTTCCTCCGGCAACAATTTGTTCTCGGCCAAGATGTCCCCGATTCTGGTCCGCTTGTCCATGACCCGGACGTACTCACGATCAAACGCAAAAGAAATTCGGGCTGATTGGGCTCGGTAATGATCCGGATGAATTGTACTCAAAAGAAACGTTCGCAGACCAGTCTCCTTGCAAAAGTTAAAAAACTCACGTGCGTGCGGCAGAGGCTCAATCCCTTTCTGCTCCTCAGCAAAGCTCTCCTTGTACCACTCCTCCAGTTGCTCCAATGGAATACCCGGGGTCATCCGGTCATAGAACTCATCAAACGGCAGACTGAATTCAGCGCGAAATTCTTCAAGGGACATCTCGACCCGACCTGCTTTGGTAAAGGTGTAATTGGTCGCCCGCCAGACTGCCGGGAGGTCATCCACTAATGTTCCCGACCAATCAAAGATCACATTCCGGATCGCCATCTCAATTTGTTGATGTCGCGGCCGCCTCCGGCGGATCATCCTTTTTCGCGGGCTGAACCAATTTCACCCAAGCAAATATCCCGGCGAACACCGCCAGTACAGCGCAAAATAGATAGGGCAAAGCCGGCCAGATATCGAAAAGGCTCAGCGCAAAAATGGGGCCAATGATCCTAGCCAAGCTGCCCACGCTCTGCGTCACTCCCATCACTTCCCCCTGCTCATCTTCCGAAGCATTCAGTGAAATCAGCCCAAATGTTGGGGCTCGGTAAACTCCTGAAGCAATCGCAAACAACGCCAGCCCCGCCATCAGCCACCCCTCGCCTCTTGTTTGATCACAGAATGGCAGGGCCGCAAGGCTTGCCCCGACTAGGATCAACCCCCCGTAGATCATTTTCTTTTCACCAAACATCTTCACCAGTCGGCCAATCAATCCACCCTGCACAATTGCGCCAATTACCCCGCAATATGCAAAGAGATAATAGGCGATTGTTTTAGTGTAATTCACCCGCCCGATGATTTCGCCGTCGGCCTTGTCTTGTTCCAACCTGCCTGAACGAGGCGCGACAAATTCCTCTCCGTTCCTTGTGGCAACAATATCTCCCGCCTTGACCTCCGTTCCATCCTTAATCATCCAATTAACGGCCACGCCCGGCTTCGCCCGGATGACTTCTTCATACTTGAACATGCCTTCAATTCGCGCCTTTCCATCCTCTTTGCCCGCGCCAACAAAGAGCACCACGAACGCGGACTCAAAGCTGGTAAAACAGAATGTCGCCATAAAAAAAATGCCCACCAGCAACCCCAGTTGTGGCCGCTTTAAAACTCGCGCCCATTGCTCCATTCGCGGCAAGGGAGGGGACGGCTCCGAATCGGGCTTGCGACTTTCCCCGAGGATAAAAAACGCAAGCACGAGGTTGAATGCGCAAATGGATGCCGCTGTCCATCCTGGTCCGGCTGCCCCCCACCAGTCAGCGCTGACAGCGCCCAGTACGGGACCGAGAATAAACCCCATTCCAAACGCCATGCCGATGAGCCCCATTCGCTTGGATCGGTCTTCTGGCGGTGAAACATCCGCGATATACGCGCTTGCCACAGAGAGATTGGCTCCGCAGATCCCCGCAAACAATCGCGACGCCAGCAGCATCCATAAATTCATTTGCACCGCTGCCAAGGCAAACAGGACGTAGGAAACTGAGGCTCCAAAAGTGCTGATTAACAAAACAGGCCGTCGCCCAATTCGGTCACTCAGCCTCCCCCATGCCGGCGCGAAAAGGAATTGCATGAGCGAATAGGAGGCTACAATCAGCCCCACCTCCCAGCCCGCCGCGCCAAATTCCATCCCGTACTGCGGCAACACCGGCAGCACAATGCCAAACCCAATCAGGTCGATGAAGACCGTCAGGAATATGACCAGCAGGGAAGGTTTTCTCATGGGACTCGTGGCGGCGCGGACGTTAGCCCAACAACCACCGCCCGGTTAAGGAGAAAATTCAGCGGCCCATCGTGGCCAACCCCCCCAAGGTTGACGCCTCGTCCGTGCGCGGGCCGTAAAGCCACTGCCACACATCACGCAAATCCTCGAGGATTACGTAAAGCGCCGGTACCAACACAAGGGTTACTGTCGTTGCGAACATCACACCAAACCCAAGCGAAATGGCCATCGGCACGAGAAACTGCGCCTGCACACTTTTCTCGAAAAACACCAACGGTGTCAGCCCCGCGAATGTTGTCAGGCTGGTCAGCCATATGGCACGAAAACGCGCTACCCCACTCACTCTAACAGCGTCAATTAGGTCCGTGTATTTCAACCGGTTGCGATTGACAAAGTCCACCATCACCAGGCTGTCGTTCACAACCACGCCCGTGAGCGCCACTACTCCAAACATCGAGAGAATCGTCAATTCCATCCCCATGATCAAATGGCCCAGAACCGCTCCGATCAATCCAAACGGAATTGCACACATCACAATGAACGGTTGCACGTAGGACTTGAAGGGAATGGCCAGCAGTGCGTAGATCATGATCATGGCCACGAAATAGGCTTGGATGAGGCTGGCCATCGCCAGTTCCTGCTCCTCCCGAGCACCTTTGAAATCCGCCATCACACCCGGGTGAGCCTCCATGATTTCCGGCATGACATCCTCGCGCAACCCTGCCACGACTTTGTCCGGTTCTGTCTGGCTGATGTCAATGTCCGCCGTGATCTTGACCGAGCGCCGTCCGTCAATTCGCTTGATGCTCGCAAAGCCACGTCCATGGGCGACCTCCGCGACTTCGCCAAAAGGCACCTCGCGGCCTCCCTTGAGGCGGATTCTCAACCCCCGCAAATCCTCAGGTGATCTTCGATCCGAGTCGGGATACCGCACCATGACTTTTACGTCATCACGATGACGCTGGATTCGCTGTGCCTCTTCACCATAAAAGGCTTGGCGCACCTGTCTTGCCAAATCCGCCTGGGTCAGGCCCAACGCTTCCGCTTCCGACTTGATGCGAAGCTCCATCTCGCGTTTTCCCAACTTGATTGAATCACTGACATCCTGAACACCCGGGTACTCAGCCAGCTTTGCCTTTAGCTTTTCCGTGGCAGCCAACAACTCATCCAGATTCGGCCCACTGAGCCGCACGCTGATGGGTTTGCCCGTGGAGAATATGGATGCACTGAACCCAATCTCGGAAGCTCCCGCCATTTCTCCGGTCGCTTTCCGCCATTGATCCGCTATGGCCTGGCTTGTAATGGCGCGTTCTTCTGAAGGGGCCACTTCAATATGTACCTCCGCTTTGTGGCTCCCAAAATGGGTCGCCTCATAATTGCCTCCAGCAAACTCAGCCTCCATTCGATAGGGTTGCATTCCGACCGTGGTTAGCATTTGCCGGAAAATATTGGTCCCTTCCGAATGGCTGCTGACAATTTGTTGCCGAACCTGTCCAGCGGCCACCTCAAGTCTTTTGGCTGCTTCAGCTGTTTTCTCCGCACTCGTGCCGCGCGGGAAAGTGACATAGGCAAAGACGTTGTCTCCCTCGACGGGCGGGAAGAACACAAACCGCACATGCCCACCGACATAGCTCGCAATAGTCAGGCATAACAGTGCCACGCCAGTGGCAACCGTCAGGTAACGCCATCGTAAACACCACTCAAGAAACGGCTGATAAACGAAGAGTACGAACCGCTCCGCGCCTTGGGCAAAGCCCTGTTGGAAACGGGACCAGAAGCCTGGCTGCGCCGGTTTCACCGTCGGCAAATCCCGCAAATGCGCAGGGAGAATGAATAGGCATTCCACCAATGAGAAGAGGAGTGTGGGCATGACAATCAGCGGAATGAAGCGAAGAATCTTGCCGGTATTCCCTTCAATCGCTAACAAGGGATAGAACGCAACCACAGTGGTGAGGACGCCAAATATAACCGGTCGCGCAACTTCTGTGGCGCCTGCCACCGTGCTCTCGAGTCCGCCTCCATTGCGGTTCTGGTGCGTGTAGATATTTTCACCCAGAACGATCGCGTCATCCACCACAATGCCCAAGACCACAATGAAGGCAAATAACGAGATGAGGCTGATGGAGACATCCATTGTCGGCATCAGCCACAGGGTGCCCATGAACGAGACTGGGATGCCAAACGTTACCCAAATTGCCAGTCGGAACCGCAGGAACATGGCGAGGATCAGGAACACCAGCGCCAATCCCGCCTGTCCATTGCGCATGAGCAGATCGAGGCGGCCGCGAAGATAAGACGAGTCATCCTGCCATGTCTCAAGATCGACCCCCTCGGGCATAAGGTGACGAGCACCTTCCACATAGTCACGGGCGATGCCGGCAATTTCCAGCGCGCTCTGTTCCCCCACTCGGAACACACGAACCAGCACAGCTGGTTTCCCGTTAAAGCGTGAAGATAAATCGGTGTCCGCAAATCCATCACGGACAAGTGCCACCTGCCCCAAAATCAATCGACTGCCATCCGGGTTTACGCGCAGGGTGATGTCGCGATAATCACCCGCGCGGTAAGCCTGTCCCTTGACCCGCAAAAGGATTTCGCCACTCTCAGTCTTGATCGTCCCTCCCGGCAAATCCAGTGAGCTTTTTCTAACGGCGGCTGCAACTTCATCAAAAGTCAGCCCAAATCGGCGAAGCTGCGCTTCGGGAATCTCGATCGCAATTTCATAAGGTCGCGTATTCGCAAGTTCCACCTGCGTTATTCCCGGCAAAGCCAGCAACTCATCGCGCACGCGCTCCCCTGCCCTTTTCAGGGCTTTCTCCCCGACTTCACCGGAAACCGCCACATTGATCACCTGTTTGCGAATGATCAGCTCCGTGATTGTGGGCTTATCCGACTCCTCGGGTAATGTTTCAAGCGCATCGACTTTTTGTTTCACCTCATCCAGGAGCCTCCCTGAGTTCGTTCGCGGCAGCAATTCCACGCTCACCACTCCCAATCCTTCCGACGCTGTTGAGACGACCTGCTTTACCCCCTGCAGTCCCTGCACGGCATCCTCAATTTTAACGCAAATGCCCTCCTCAACCTCCGCTGGAGCCGCCCCGGGATATGCCACCTGCACTAGCACCCAGTTGGAGTCAAATTCGGGAAATACCTCACGCCGGATTTTCGGCACCGCCATGAACCCGGCCACCAGAATGAACGCCGCCAAAAGATTTGCAGCCACGCGATTCACCGCAAACCAGCGGATGACTCTACTCATCCATCCCCTCCGTATCCAAAACAACCGTCATGCCATCTACATATGCCTCGACCGGTGTCAGGCAAACGTCTTCCCCTTCATCCAGCCCGCCCTTGATCACCACATGATCATGGGTGGTTAAAATCACCTCTACCTCTCGGGCATGCAGCTTACCCTCCTTGAAAACGTGCACACCCCCCCCTTCCCGCAGGACAATTCGTGGCAACACCACGACATCCTCAATCAACTCCCCATCAATTTCCGCGGAAACAAACAGACCATAACTCAGTGTACTATCCTCCAACTCAGAGTAGGGATCATTCACTTCAGCGACAACCGACACCATGCGCGTTCCGCTGTCCACCTCTCCAAGCCCCCGCACAACCTGACCTCGCCACCGCCCACCAGCAGCAGACCGGAATCTGGCTTTCGGCCCATTCACGATGTTAGTGCCACCGCGAAGACCATTCTTCATTCCCAAAAACTCAAAGTCCTCCTGCGGTAACGCCAGCCGAACAACCCCCACATCGACAGACTCCAAGCGAGCCAGAGCAATTCCAGGAGACACCACCTGCCCAATGCCAACCATTCTGGAATCCACTCGCCCCTTGAAAGGCGCACGAATGACACAGCGGGCCACATTCAGCTCAGCTATTTTTTCCGCCGCACGGGCCGCCTCGAGTTCTGCAACATCAGATTTCTCCTTGGCTGCGGATGCCCACCACATGGCCTTTGCCGATTCCAACCCCGCCCGGGCTTCCTTCAACTGTGGTTCACGAGCCAACAGGGCCGGCGGCTCTCCCTGCCGTCCGATTAGTTTCCATTCTGCAATTGCGGCTCGGGCTTCAGCCTCCTCTCTCGATATCCGGGCTTCCCATTGAGCCATCTGAGCCCGGGCGCTGCTCATCTGAGCCAGAGCGTTTGTGATTCCCGCTTGCGCAACCTCCAACCGCGCCCTTGCCTGTCGCAGGGCCAAATCGTAGTCCACAGAGTCAAGTTCCAGCAGAATATCCCCTACCTCAAACAAGCCGCCATCAATCAACGACGAAGATATGGTGACCACCCGGCCTTTAACCTCACTGGACAAGTCCACGGCCATTCGCGCTCTCACGGTGCCTTGTGACCGAATCACGGGTTGATAATGGCCGAGCTGAACCTTTTGTACCTTCACGCGCGGATGAAATGGCGTTCGCTCAACAGGCTTGGCCACCTTTCGATTTAACACCAACCAAGCCCCACCCCACGCACCAGCACCCATCACCAGTATCGGCAACAATATCTGCAGCGCTCTTTTCACTAATCACGCCTCCCTGGAAACCCGCCCCCCAGCGCCATATGGAGATTCACCCGGTTCTCAAGCATGCTTCGCAGCACTGTCAAACGCTGACTTGACGATTCGTTCAATCGCCGCCTTGCATCCAGCACGGTGACAAAATCTTCTATACCCTGCGCGTAACGCTGTTCAGCCAAGGCCAAGGCTTCACCGGACCGGCCCATAACCTGCCTCAACCGCAACTCACGTTCACGCAACATTGGTTCCAGCGCCAAGGCTGTTTCCACTTCGCCAAACGCCCTTAAGACAATGCTCCTATATTTTAGGACCGCCTCAGCGGCACGCGCCTCTTCCAGTTGGACATTTGCCCGAAGACGCCCTCCTGAGAACAATGGCTGCACAAGGTTTGACCCCAGAGACCAAACCAGAAAATTGTTGTTCATGAGATTCTCAAGTTCATCACTGGATGTCCCTCCTGAGGTGGTCAAAGAAATTTTCGGATACAATTCCCCCTTCGCACTTCCAATCCGGGCATCCGCGGCCAACACCCGCAAGCGAGCAGCCCTCAAGTCAGGCCGCCGTGTCAATAAATCCGAAGGCAAACCGACCGGGATAGGGCCCAACGCCTCGGGCATGACCGCAAATGGACCCAGTTGTCCCTCGGGATAACGGCCGATTAAAATCTCAAGTTGCCTTCGGCCCTGCTCGACCACCTCCATCCATTGCGCAATCACCGCCTTGTTGGCTGCAAAGCTGGCCTCCGCTTGGCGTAAATCCAGCATGGGTCTAACCCCAAGTTCATATCGCAACCGAGCCTGATTCACGGCCGCCTCCAGTATCTTCCCATTTCGACGGGCAAATTCCACCTGCTGGCCAGCTTCAACTGAGAGGAACCAAGCCTTCACAACCTGTCCAGCCATGGAAATCCGTGCCGCCGCCACGTCCGCCCGCGCAACTTCGACATCAGCCAGTGCCGCTATCTGGCCTGCGCGGATTCGGCCCCACAAATCCAATTCCCATGAAGTCGCCAATGAGAATCGGTAGGATTCAGAGCGCGATGACAGAACTCCACCTGCCCCGGGAAGAGGAAGCCCAATAAAATTGCTCTGCTTCCTGCCGCCTTCCAAGTTCGCATTAACCACCGGCAAGCGTTCTGCCCCGGCAATCCGAGCGCGCAAACGGGCCTGTTCAAGCCGCTGCCCTGTTGCCTGAAGATCGTGGTTGCGTTCCAGCGCCTCTTTCACCATGGCATTCAGGTCATCATCCCCAAACTGTCTCCACCACTCCTCCAAAGGTGCCCGCGAGGCGACTTCTGTCGCCCGCCACTGCGCCGGAAAATCCGGAGCCACCCGTTCGCGCCTCGGTAACTCCATTTGACAACTGACTCCAAGGCAGGATGCCACCGCCAAAATTGTTCCAGCACAAATCTTCATCACGCCTTTGCCTTCAATCCCGCCGCAAGAAAGGTCACCAATCTTTGAATCATTCCTTCCGTGTCATCAGGATCACACAATCCGCCAGAGAACTCACCAAGACGTTCCGCGTCAGCCATCGTATGAGCCATTGCGCCCACCAGAAAATGCAGTCGCCAAAGCAGATCCACTTGCGGCACCTTGGGCAGCGCCTTTTGGAAGGCCGGCATGAAGCGCTCGGCAACCGCCGCGACTTGCCGATTCAACAATTCCTGAATCTTCTCGTCCGGCTCCGTGAAACACCGCCCCAATAACCGCATGAATTCGCGCCCGCCTTTGTTCGGATCCCGGCTCAGCCGCAACGCCGGCCCCACCAATGCCTCCAGAATCTTTTCCAAGGAAACCCTGCGTGATCGCCGCTCAGCTTCCTCCAGCAAAGCCAGTCTTTCCGCATTCAAGGGAACCAACCGGCGAGCCAATACCGATTGCAGGAGGGATTCCTTGCTGCCGAAATGATAATGCACCGCGGCAAGATTCACCTTCGCTCGGCCAATAACTTGGCGAAGTGAAGTCGCATTCGGCCCACGCCGCGCAAACAGCTCCTCCGCCGCATCGAGTATGATTGTCTTGGTGTCCTTCTGTTTCATTCTATTGAATCAAACGAATGTTTGAAACTAATGATTTAGAGCAGGTTGTCAACCCCGCACATGATTTCGGTCATCCCGCCAGATTGCCTTGCGGGCAAAGTCTTGATTTCATGGTTGTTTTCTAAGAGAATCGGAGGGTCGTGCGGATGGTCGTCGAGAGAGGTGCTGGCGTTCTGGTGGCAATGATTTGCCTCGGCTTCGCCCTGCCTGTTCATGCTGCTCCACCGGTCGATTTCACCAATGACATCATCCCCTTGATATCCCGGCTTGGCTGCAATGCGTCCGCCTGCCATGGCAAGGCCGAGGGCCAAAACGGCTTTAAGCTGTCCGTGTTTGCCCACGATCCAGAGGGAGATTTCCGCGCATTGACACGGGAAAGCCGCGGGCGCCGCATTTCCCCCACTGCCCCGGCTGACAGCCTGTTGCTGCGGAAAATTTCAGGAGCCATTGGCCACGGGGGTGGAGTTCGCGCTCCCAAGAACTCGAGGGCCTACTCACTGTTCCTGCGATGGATCAAAGATGGCACGCCATACGAGATAGGTGGACGCCCGGCATTGACCCGGATCAGGCTGGAACCTTCCCGGCAGACAGCAGCATTGAACGTAAGTCAGCCTTTAAAGGTCATGGCCGAATTCTCGGACAATACACGTAGGGACGTTACTTGGCTGTCGATTTTTCACTCCAATGATACCAACATGGCGGAGGTCGATGAAAAGGGCATTGTCACCATCGGGAATTCCGTCGGGCAAACATCGGTGATGGCGCGCTACCAAGGAAAGGTTGCCACCTTTCAAGCCATAGTGCCTAGACCTGGCCCCGGGGTTGCTTATCCCAATCTGCCCAACCACAACTTTATTGACCCGATTGTCGACTCTCATTTAAAGAGGCTGAACATCATCCCGTCGCTCCTGTCTGATGATGCTACTTTTCTTCGGCGCGTTTACCTCGACATCGCAGGTCGCCTTCCCACCGCCAATGAATCCGAAACTTTCCTTTCCAATAACACCCCAGACAAAAGAAGCGGGTTGGTGGAAGCACTCCTAGAAACACCCGAATTCGCTGATTACTGGGCATTAAAATGGGCCGACCTGCTTCGCGTGGACCGACTCAAGCTGGGGCACGAGGATGCGTACCGTTATTACAAGTGGATTCACGAATCCCTTTCGAAAAACAAGCCCTTGGATCGTCTCGCCCACGAACTGCTCACCGCCGAGGGACCGCTGACGGAGCAGCCCGCCGGCTTTTTCTATCGGGCTGCGAACAATACAGGCGATATGGCAGCAATGGTATCCCAAGTCTTTCTGGGAGTACGCATTACCTGCGCAGAATGCCATCAACACCCCTATGATCGTTGGACTCAGCAGGACTACCACGCCATGCGTGGATTTTTCCAACAAGTGACAACCAAAAATTCTGCCGTCGGACTGGCGCTCTTGGCTGAGGGTAATCCGACCATCAAGCACCCACGCACCGGTGCGGTCATCCGGCCCTATCCTCTCGGCGAATCGATGCCCGAGAAGTCGCCCCAAGGGGACCGTCGCCACGCGCTGGCGAACTGGATGATTCACCCGGAAAACCCCTACTTCGCCCGCAATTTGGCCAATCGATTGTGGGCTCACTTTCTGGGAAAAGGCTTGATCACACCCATTGACGACCTGCGGGAAACCAATCCGCCCAGCAATCCGGAACTACTGGACGCCCTGGCCGCAAGCCTCGTCAAAAACAATTACGACCTGAAGAAGATGATCCGGACCATCACTCATTCACGTACCTATCAGCTATCTTCGAAACCCAACGCCACCAATCTGTCCGACGAGCAGAATTTTTCGCGGGCACTCTTTCGGCGGCTGCCGGCGGAGGTGTTAATGGACGCTGTGTGCGATGTGACGGGAGTGGATGAGAAATTTGACGGCGTGCCGCGCGGCTATCGAGCCGTGCAACTTTGGGACAGCCAGGTGCAGCATTACTTCCTAAAACTCTTCGGCCGCCCGGCTCGCGCGACGGTGTGCGAATGCGAGCGCGTCACGGGTGCTTCCATGGGGCAGGCATTGCATCTAATGAATTCCCCAAACATTCAAACCAAACTTGCCCACGAAGGCGGTCGAATCAAGCGACTGACGTTCAAACACGAGGACGATGCAGATATAGTACGCCAGCTCTACCTCAGCACCTTTAGCCGCCCACCCAGTCGCGACGAAATGAACACCGGCCTGCAATATCTAGGCAGCCGCCGATTCCAACGCCGCAGAGCCGCCGAGGATCTCGCTTGGAGTCTGATGAACTCACTCGAATTTATCTTTAACCACTGAACATCTTGTCATAAAGCGCGTCGAAATTAGGGGGAATCGATTATGGCCATTAGAAATTTTTGTGATTATTGGGCGAGGCGCGATTTTTTGCGCGTGGGCGCCGCAGGGGCATTTGGGTTGAACCTTTCAATAAGCCGTCTGCTTGAGGCGGCGGCGAAAGGAGAAGTTGACCCATCGAAGAGTGACATCAGCTTCATCTTCATTTTCCTCAAGGGCGGCCTCAGCACAATCGATACGTTTGACATGAAGCCGGACGCGCCGTCGGAAATCCGTGGCCCCTTCAATCCCATCCGGTCAAACGTGCCGGGACTCCATGTGGGTGAGCACATCCCGGAGACAGCGAAGGTCATGGACAAGTTTTCGCTGGTGCGTTCCTTCACCCATAGCAACGCGGGCCACGGACCGGCGGACCATTACATGTTCACCGGTTTTCACCCTGTCAGCGGATTCAATGGCGGCCTCAAGCCGAACAATCAGCACCCCTCAATGGGCTCCGTGATTGCGCACAAGCTTGGGCCCCGTGGCCCCATTCCACCATACGTGTGCCTGCCGAACATGCACAATAGTGGGAGCTCCGCCTATCTCGGAGCCAAGGCCGCGCCATTCACCATCGAGGCGGACCCCAGTTCCCCGGGCTTTGCTGTTCCGGATTTGCAACCGCCGTTGTCAGTGGATGCGGTGCGTGTATTGGATCGGCGCGGGTTGCTTGAGGAGGTAGATCGTTTCCAAAAAAGCGCCGAAGCAAAAGCCAACCAAGGCACGCGCGAACTCGGCGTGTTCGCCCAACGCGCCACGGAACTGATGACCAGCAAGGCAGCCAAGGAAGCGTTCGACATCCATAAGGAATCACCCAAGCTGCGCGACGCCTACGGGCGCACCACGCTCGGCCAGTCCTGCCTCATGGCTCGCAGGCTTGTGGAGGCTGGCGTTCGCTGCGTAACCGTGGATCATTCAAACTGGGATACACATTTTCACAACTTTCGCGTGTTGAAGGAGGATCTTTTGCCAAAATTCGACATGGCCATCCCCACCTTCTTTCGTGACATGGAAGACCGCGGCCTGCTCAAAAAAACCGTTGTCGTGCTTACGGGAGAATTTGGACGCACCCCGAAAATCAACGCCAAAGCCGGCCGGGACCACTGGAGCCGCAGCTTCACCGTGGCCATTGGTGGCGGCGGCATCCAAGGCGGGCGGGTAATAGGCAAAAGCGACAAGTGGGCGATGGACCCTGCTGAAAACCCATACGGCCCCGAGGATCTTTGTGCCACGGTATATCACCTGCTGGGCATCAATCCTCGTAGCGAAATGCATACGCCCGAAGGCCGCCCTGTGATGCTCACCAACAACGGCCGCATCATTAAGGAACTGCTGTGACATGCTGTCGGCATCTTGCCGGTAAAGTCAGCAGCCGCCGGGTTGGAAATTCAAAATGAAATGCTTCAAAAGAGCCACCGCCAACAAGATGCCAGCAGCGTTCCTGGCTGCATCAATGCCGTTCACTGCATTCGCCGAGCCACCTGACATTGAATACATCTATCCTGCTGGTGCCCAGCGCGGTACCACCGTGCCCGTCCGTATTGGCGGATACTATTTTCACGGCCAGGCGAACTTTGAAATGCTGGGGGGCGGCGTCCAGTTTCAGCCCATCATCAAGCGAACGCACACGATTTGGTTTGAGGGGCCGCTCATTCACCAGCCACTTTCGCAACGGAGTGAGGACTACCCGAAAGATCACCTAAACACATTCATTGTTGCCAAGGACGCAGCTCTTGGGGAGCGATTATGGCGCTGCTGGACTTCGGAGGGCGTCACGAAAACACTGAAATTTGTCATCGGCGACTTCCCGGAAGTAATGGAAATAGAAATTGACGGCCGACCCATTCCGCAGAAAATTACCCTTCCGGTTACGGCCAACGGCCGCATATTCCCACGTGAGGACGTGGATGTGTGGACTTTTGCCGCCAAGGCCGGCGAAACGATCGTATGCGATGCCGCTGCCAAACGATTCGGCTCACCCCTCAACATCGTACTCGCTGTTCGGGATGAGAAAAATACTCCGGTCGCCACGAACAAAACTTTGCGTGGTGGCGATCCCATTCACTGGTTCAAGGCACCGCGTGATGGCCGTTACGCAGTGCACATCCGGGACGCCAAGTTTTGGGGCCTACAGAACCACGTCTACCGGCTTACACTAAAGCGAGGCCCGCACATCCTCAGCCAATTTCCACTGGGTGCACAACGAGGCACTGCCATTGACGCCGAATTAAATGGACCCGCCCTGCCCTCCCAGCGCTCCGTTGTATCCTTCGAAAATGTTTCGGCAAATTCACATATTGCTGCAATCAAAGACTGGGGCACCGCTCGTTTCGTTGTCAGCGATTTCCCCGAACAACTTGAGCCAAAAAAATCAACTGCCATGGCTCCGATCATTTTCAATGGGCGCATTGCCAAGCCCGGTGAAACCGATGAGTGGAAAATCAATCTCCGGGAAAACCAAAAAATCACCCTCGACCTTGCCGCAGCCAAGCTCGGCAGCCCGCTCGATGCCGTGCTCACCCTGTACGATTCCGAGGGCAGGCAAATGGCCACCAACGATGACCGAGCCAAGGACAACCCCGATCCGCGCATCGAGTTTAGCCCTAAGAAGGCAGGTGAATTCACCCTCAAAATTCGGGATCGATTCAATTCACGTGGTGGTCTGGATTTTTCCTATCGGCTCACCGCGACCGAATCTGAAACCCCAGGATTCTCAATCACTCTTCCAGCATCATTTTACAATGTAACGCGTGATCCAAAAGGGGGCTTGGAAACAAACGAAGAGGAAATTGCCACCCTCGAAAAACGAATTTTCCAAATTGCCACTGAACTAAAAGCCGCTCAAGCAGCGAGAAAATCTGACCCCAAGGCTGCCATGCGAATACGCGAACTCTCCTCGGAGAGTCGTATAGCACAGCAATCAGTCAAAAGGTTGAAAGCCGCAGACGCCAAGCGCCGACCCAAATTCAAGGTCGCCCTGAGCCGCCTCGGAGACTTTAAGGGTGAGGTACAGTTAAAGATTTCCGGGTTGCCTGAAAATGTATCTGTGCACAACACCACCATTGCAGCCGGAGCCAGTTCAGCTGAGTTGGTGTTTATAGCCTTGGCCAACGCCAAGATTTCCTCAAGCGAATTAATCATCGAGGGAACCGCCATGCTTGATGGGAAATCCATCACTCGGACGGCCACGGCGGCAGACGGCACCAGTAGTCTTCGCATCGGTGTTGCCCCAGCTGTGCCCTTCAAACACCGAGGTGTCTATCGAATCATTACCGGGCTTCCCGGGGGCACAACCTATCATCGCAAGTATTCGATTGACCGCGGCGACTTTACGGGGCCCATCACCGTGCGCTTGGCCGACAAGCAGATCCGCCATCTACAGGGCGTGAGGGATCACATTGTAACAGTGCCGGAAGGAACGGATGATTTTGCATTCCCGGTCAAGTTCCCTGCCCGCATTGAAGTTGGGCGGACCAGCCGCGTGTGCGTGATGCTTGTCGGTGAAATGACCGATTTTGATGGGTCAAAGCACAAGATCAGCTACACCTCCCGTGAACGGGATGACCAACTCATCAGTGTTGCGGCCGAAGGTTTGGTCACGGTTCAGACCAATTCAAATTCGTTCACCGCGAGACCAAATAGTGAAATCGTTATCCCAGTCACCATCCGCCGCGAGCCTGCGGTGCGCACGCAGCCCATGCGCGTGGAGCTGCTTCTCCCCGGCCACATGAACGACATCTTTGCTGAACCGGCATTGCTGAGACCAAATGAGTCAAAAGTATTGCTCAAGGCTAAAATCGGCGCTTCGCCCGGGCCATGGAATGCCCCTTTGCTGATTCGAGCCACGACGACCTCAGCGCCACGCCATTTAGCTGAGAAGGAAGTGGAATTTGTTGCGCCTCTACGTTAAGGAGCGCCCCCTAGCGCCAAGAACAGTGCCGGCTTCAAGCGTGCAGCCGCGCAGGAATTCAGCGGCCGCCATGCGCCTGCCTCCTTCCCGCTGAACCATCGTCAATCTCAAGGCCTGTTCGCCGCATGCGACCACAATGCCTGACTCGTCCGCCACAATGACCTCGCCCTCGGGGCCATCGCCCTCCAACACCTCCGCCTCCCATATCTTTAGCAGTGCCATATTTATGGATGGAATTTCCGTAAACGCCCCCGGCCAGGGGGTGAAGGCGCGGATAACTTGGAGCAATGCATATGCCGAGCGAGACCAGTCTATGCGCCCATCTTCCTTGATGATCTTCCGGGCAGTGGAAGCTTCTTCATGGGCCTGAGGCACGAGGTCAATTTCACCCAAGGTGTATGCCGGCAACGATTCAACAAGAAGGGCCGCGCCCATTTCGGCAAGGCGATCATGCAGGGTCTGCGCGTTATCAAGTGAACCGATCGGTGTTTTAGAAATCGACACAATATCGCCCGTATCCAGTCCGGCATCCATCTTCATGAGCGTAACCCCTGTCTCGGTGTCCCCGTTGTACAGTGCCCATTGGATCGGGGCTGCACCGCGGTATTTTGGCAGGAGTGATGTGTGGACATTCAGGCAGCCATAAGGAGGCAGTTCGAGAATGGCTGCCGGCAGGATTTGACCATAGGCGATCACCACGATGACATCGGGCCGGAGTCTTGCCAGCATGTCAAATGCATCGCTATCCCGAAGGGTGTCTGGCTGATAAACCTGCAGGCCAAGATTCAGAGCGCACTTCTTAACAAAGGTCGGTTGCAGATCCATTTTACGGCCCCGGGGCCGATCGGGTTGCGAAATCACCGCAACCACCTCGGCAAACTCTGATTCATGAAGCGCAACCAGCCCCGGGCAGGCCAACTCGGCCGTCCCCATGAAAATCACCCGAAGCGGAGCTGTCACCTAGTTAAGAGATTGCACAATCTTCACCACGTTGGCGAATACATTCAGTGGCGTGTCCGTGGAGTCAATGTCATGAACGATTTCAGACCTGTACTTGTCCAGCACAGGTTGAGTCTCTTCAATGTAGGTCTTGAAGCGGTGACGGATGGTTTCCACATTTCCGTCGTCCAAGCGATTCTCCTTGAGGGCGCGCCTCTGGATTCGCTCCTCCATTTTGCTCATGTCATTGCAGGCCAGGTGCAAAACCGCATGAACGCTGATGGAGTCATCCATGATATCGACTTGGCTGGTATTGCGGGGGATCCCATCAAGCACCAACCAGTCATGTTCCGGATGAAACTCACCATCGCGCGTGCAGGCATCCAGATGTTTTTGCCAAAGCTCAACCGTCAATTCATCAGGAACAAGTTCCCCCCGACTTGAAAACTCCATGAACTTTCTTCCCAAGGGATCCTCCGGCCGCAGGTTTCGGAAAACATCACCGCAGGAAAAATAAAAATAATTGGGCACACGGCCAAGAACGCGGCCCTGCGTTCCCTTGCCTGAGCCGGGTGCGCCAAAAAGCAGAATGGTCTTGTACTTCATAATTCAGCCTTCCATGGGCTGGATAAATATCTCGTTGATTTGATGATAAGCCAGTGCCTTGTCCGCCCAAATTTCTCCCGCGGCAACGGAAAAGGCCACACCTTCCTCGTTGACCGCTGTTACGCGCGCCGCCCACATTTCCTCGCCAGCGATTGTCCGGACCACCATCCATTCCCCCACGGGAACTGCCCGGCTGAAACGCATCAATTCAGTGACGAAAAAATTCCGGTTAAACTTCACTTGGCTTCGGTGGTAATAGCCGTTGACCACCGGTTGCTCCGGCTGCGATTGGGCCTCCGGCTGTGCTTCGGGAGGCGGCTTGGGGTTTGGCTTTCGCGCCGCAGGTGCGGGTTTTGCAGCTGTTTCCATGGAGCGCGTTTTCGCCTTTTCAGCCGCCTCCGCAACCCTCGATCGCGGGCCCACAATAGCTGCCTTCCCCGCCGTCATTGGCATCATTACAAACACCAATGGAACGACAAACGGGGCAACAAAGGACAAACCACAAACCAGCCCGCGCGGCCGCCCTTTGCAATCCGCAATCTCTCTCGCCAGATAAAAATTGGCTCCCAGCAAGAGGAGGAGAAAAAAAAGCATGATTGGGCTGCCAAACAAACTCCCCGCCAAGCCCTGCTTATTGATGCTCTTCCCGCTCTGGGGCACGAACCCCTTGGGCATATTTCGCCAACTAGAAGGTGCCAAGGGTGCCAGCGAGGGTCGAACAGGCTGCTCATCTGGCGGCGCCGCTGGAAGACCTATACCCACGGATACCGTATTGGTGGCACCTGGGGTTGGCGCAACGGGTTGAACCCCGGGAATTATTGGCGACGCTGGTCTCAATCGTTGTTGAATTGCTGAAAAAACTGCTGCCTGCAGCGCCGGCTGCAATTGCAAGTAAACGGGCTCTCTTTGCAATCGTCCAAGAATGTGCTGCACCGAGTTGGTAGTCAGAGCCCCCCATGGGATAACATCCGTCGGCTGAAATTGAATGCGGAACCGAACCCCTTGTGGAGTCAGGGATACAATTTGGTCTCCCGGGATTTGCTGCTGATTTGTCAGTTCGTACAGGAGGGGGGCGGGCTGCGCAAAGGTGCGCACTCCCATCCATGCCAGAAACAAAAATCGCAACACCCTCATGTCCTTCCCGATGTGAACCGGAAACGCGCCTGCCGCGCAATCAAATTTCAATTACAACTCCGCCACCAGCTCATCCATTCCCCAAATATCACGACCGGCTGCCGACAACGCATCAGCTGCCGCTCCATGCTTCCAAACAGCGTAAGCCGTCAACTGATCCAATTTACCCTGCAATTTGGGTTGAGCCAGCCAGCCAGCCAGAAAACCCGCAAGCACATCCCCACTCCCTCCTTGTGAAAGAAATGGATTGCCGCTTGAATTGACTCCAATACTGCCCTCGCGCTCCCCAATAAGAGTATGATTTCCCTTCAAGACAACCCGGCATCCAAGACGCTGCGCCAGCAGCCGTAATGCGCCGGGGCGGTCTGCCTGAATTTTATCCGTTGAGGTTTCAAGCAGCCTTGCGGCCTCACCCGGGTGCGGAGTTACGATCCGGGCGAACCCGCTGGCGCTCCCGGAGAGCTTAATCCAATCCAAGGCACTGGCATCGGCAACCATTGGCCGTGAGTCTGCGCTCCATGTGTTAACAATCCACTTGCGCAAGTCGGCCGGCAGATCATCCGACGCCAATCCTGGACCTGCCAGAACGGCGCTGCAATTACCCAGCGCCCGCTTTGCCTGTTCGGACCATGGGTGAACCATCGGGGCGCGAAGCTGTTTCGCCACGGGCTCATAAATATTTTCCGGAACCACCAGCGTAACCAAGCCCGGCCCTGCCTTCAGTGCCGCCTGGGTAGCCAGCACAGCCGCCCCATGGAATCCCAAACTTCCTGCCACAATTCCAAGATGGCCATAATCCCCCTTGTGCGTATTCGCCGACCTCGCCGGGGGAAATCCTTCAAAATCTTTACCCAGCACCCATCTCCATTCGGTTTGCGCTGGGCATTTGCCAAGACCAATTTCGGGTGCAACTTCCAAACGGCCCACATGCTGGGCGGATTCACCGACCAGCAACCCCACTTTGGGCCCGCCGAACGTCAGCGTCACGGAAGCTCGAATGGCCGCCCCCATGGCGCGCCCATCATCAGCATTCAGCCCGGAAGGCACATCCACCGCCAACACGGGAACGCCCGATTTATTCACCACCTTGATTACCTCTCTCCAGTCTTTGTTCAGAGGGCGGTTAAGGCCAATTCCAAACAGACCATCCACAATCAAGCCGGGCTTCCGTTCGAGCGCCTTCTTGATCCCCTGAATGTCCTTCAGGGAGTCAACATCAATCACCTCCAGCGATCTGCCGGTTATCTGTTCTGCAGCAAGCTTGGTATCCGCACCGTTGTTTCCCGAGCCGGCAAGAAGTAGAATGAAATCCCTTTCACGAGTAAGTGCCATTGCCCTCCGGGCAACCGCGCCGCCAGCCAGCCGCATCACTTTGGCAACATCACGGCCTTCAGCCCACGCCGCCGCCTCCCAATCGCGCATCTGCGCGACAGTTACCACAGGGGCAGGCATGGAAAGAAACCGTTAAGAATCGCTATTTGTACAAGGCAGCTACCTCTTTGCCAAAGCCATTGTACTTGAGCGTATTGATTCGGTGGCCTAAGCCGAGCACTTGCTCGGTTGCTTGGGACCACCGGGGATGGGGCACCGCTGGATCCACGTTAGACTCAAAGGGATATTCCTTGGGGTTGGCAATTTCCCAGAAGGTTTTCGGCTGTTTCGCCACCAGCTCAATTCTCACGATGGACTTAATACTTTTGTAGCCATATTTCCACGGCACGATCAGGCGCAGGGGAGCGCCATTCTGCTTTGGCAGCGGCTTGCCGTACATGCCGGTGGCCATGATCGTCAGCGGATGCATGGCCTCATCCATGCGCAAGCCCTCCTGATAAGGCCAAGTGTAATTCTTCATTTGGGCAGCACCCGGCATGGTCTTGAAGTCAACCGCCGTCGTCATGCGCATAAATTTTGCCTCGGCTTTTGGCTCCACGAGCTTGATCAATTCAGACAACTGGAACCCCGTCCACGGCACAATCATCGACCATGCTTCCACACAGCGAAAACGATAGGTTCGATCCTCAAGCTTGCCCTGTTTGCCCATCTCGCCGATCAGATCATAAGCATCGCCGTCAAAGGGCTTGTTGCAAAGACCGTCGATACGAATCTTCCACGGATCCACGACAAATTTGCCCATGAAATACGGGTGTTTCACCCACTCCTTGCGAGTTGTGAACTCGTAGAAATTATTGTAGCCCGTTGCCCATTCCTCCTTGGTCATCCGATCACCGGCGGCAAGTTTTGAGGAAAGAGCTGGATTCTTTTTCGCCGGATAATACTTCGCGACATCCTTGGCCGCCCCCATTGCGGATCCCCCAATCAGCCCCGCTCCGGCCACACCCATGGTGCGCAGGAATGTCCTTCGATTGCGATAAACCTCCTCGGGCGTGACAAGTTTCTCAGGCAGCACCCAGTCCGGACGAATGATGACATTTGCCATGGGGATAATCTACGCTGCCCTCGGGAAAATTTCACGAAATTTCTTTGAAAGAATTGCCACCACCCGCATTACTCTTCCATGCTCTCCCCGTGCCTGATCTGGATCAAGCTGCCTGTTGTGAACATGTCCGCCGCGCACTCGCCGAGGATATTGGCCAAGGCGATGCAACCAGCAATGCGCTGATTCCCGCAGACGTCATGTCCGCCGGGCTCATCGTTTCCCGTCAAACCCTGACAGTTGCCGGCCTGCTCCTGGCGCAGATCACATTTCAGGAAATCTGCCCAAAACTGCGCCTCACCTTGCTGGCCAAGGATGGCGACCTTCTGGAGCCGGGCAAGCCGCTGATGCGGATCGAAGGCCCAACGCGCACCATTCTTGCCGGCGAACGCACTGCCTTGAATTACCTGCAAAGACTCAGCGGTATAGCAACGCTGACAAGAAGATTTTTTCAGGAAATTGAGGACACGAAAGTACATCTGCTGGATACCCGCAAAACCACTCCCGGATGGCGCATGTTAGAGAAGTATGCCGTGGCCATAGGCGGCGGGCACAACCACCGTATGGGCCTGCATGACATGGTGCTCATCAAGGACAATCACTTGGCGGCCCTGTACAACGAGCCCAACCCCATCGCCACTGCAATTGACCGTGCACGAAATGAACACCCCAAACTAAAAATTGAGGTCGAAGCGGACACGCCCGAGCAGGCCCTTGCAGCCATTGAGGCCGGCGCGGACATTGTACTCCTGGACAACATGGAGCCCGATGTGATCCGGAAAATTGTCCAAGCCAACGGCCGACGTAGCCAGCTTGAAGCCAGCGGAGGAGTCACGCTGGGTAACATCCGGAGAATCGCCGAAACCGGAGTAGACTTCATTTCCGTCGGCGCGCTTACGCACTCTGCCACGGCCGTGGACATCGCCTTGGATTTTCAGTGACCGTCGACACGAAAATTCTGACCGCCCTGCGAAGTGATAAGAACGGCACATCCGGAGCCGAACTTTGCCGTCGTCTCGGGATCAGCCGTGCCGCGGTCTGGTCGCGGATTGAGGTGCTGCGCAATCTCGGTTTTGACATCGCCGCAAATCCTCACACCGGCTATCGGCTCATCGATTCCCCGGACTCGTTGATGGCGTCGGACCTCGTATCCCGCTTGGGGAAAATCCGCGTCATTGGCCGCGACATCCAAGTCTTTCCCAGAGCCACTTCCACCAACGATATCATCCAGAAATTCGCCTTGGAGAATCACCCCGAGGGGCTCGTGGTTTTTGCCGAGGCACAAACCAAAGGTCGCGGCCGGCTCGGCCGCCGTTGGTCTTCTCCCACAGGCAAGGGATTGTGGCTGTCCATTCTGTTGCGGCCGCAATTGCTGCCACCAGAGACTACCCAACTCACCGCCGCGGCGGCCACCGCCATCGCACGTGCCATTCAGGCAGAAACAGGTTTGAATCCAAAGATAAAGTGGCCCAATGACCTGTTGATCGGAGGCCGAAAAATCGCAGGCATTCTCACTGAACTTCAAGCCGAGATGGATCAGATCCGCCATGTGACCTTGGGCATCGGCATCAACGTCCAGCATTCAAAAAGCGATTTCCCACCCGAGCTTCAGCAGACAGCCACCTCGCTCAAGACCGTTTTGGGTCATCCCGCCGACAGGCCTGCCTTGGCGGCTGCTGTACTTCGTGAGTTGGATTGTGACTATGGCCGGATTCTCGACCGTAGGTTTGACGAATTGTCCGAGGAGTGGGAAGGCCGCTGTGACACGCTCGGCCAACTGGTTACCATCGAAATAGGCACTCGCACCCTTCGTGGCCGAGCGGAGTCACTTGATCCCAACGGCGCACTCTTGCTTCGCACTGAACACGGGCGTCTGGAACCCATAACCGGCGGAGATGTTCGCCTAGTTAAATCTTGATGCAACTTCTTCTGGACATCGGCAATAGCAGCACGACTGCCGCCTTGGCAGGGAAACAGGTCCAGCGTCCCCACAACCTCCCGACTTATCACTGGAACGATGGAGACATGCCACGACTCCTCAGCCTGCTCCTCGGTCAACGGCATCCCCACAAGGCGATCATTTGCAGCGTGGTTCCGAAAGCAACAAGCGCCGCACAAGCTTGGCTAAACGGAGCGGAAATTCCACACACGCATTTTAACCACAAGACATGCGGCATCGGGATTGATTATCCAAAACCATCAACCATCGGGCCGGACAGGCTTGCCAACGCCCGTGCGGCACTGGAGGAATTTGGAGCTCCGGTTGTAATCGTTGACTTTGGAACAGCTGTTACCTTCGACATCGTCAATCGGCGTGGCCATTACGCGGGAGGCATCATTGCTCCCGGCTTGGCCGCCATGACCGATTATCTTCACGAAAAAACCGCCCTCCTGCCTCGCATTACTCTCCGCGCTCCACGGTCCGCCATTGGCCGCAATTCAGAAGAAGCCATGAGGATTGGCGCAGTTCATGGCTATCAGGGCTTGGTCGAGGCGTTGATACGTCGTATTCAACGGGAACTACGCACAAAAAAACTTCCTGTCATTGCCACCGGCGGCCATGCCAAATTGATTGCCGGAAAAATTGAGGCGGTTACTGCAATCCGACCCAAGCTCACCCTTGAGGGACTGCGGCTTGCAACCCACCCGGCCAATTGACATCCTTCGCCCAGATGAACCGCATCGAGCAACGATTCGCCGAACTGAACAAGGCAAACCAAAAAGGTTTTGTAGCCTATATTGGCGCGGGGGATCCAGACTTGGAACATACCCGCAAGCTGGCCATCGCCTTCGACAAAGCCGGAGTTGACGTACTCGAACTGGGCGTCCCCTTTAGCGATCCATTGGCAGATGGATTGGTTAATCAGCTCGCAGCCCAACGAGGGTTAGCCAGCGGCACGACCCCGCCTGCTCTGCTCGACACTATCGCGGATATTCGGCGTGAGTCACAGGTGCCCATCGTATTCTACATCTACTACAACTTGCTCCACCAATACGGCCTCGCCAAATTTATGAAAGATGCCAAGGCTGCCGGTGTGGATGGTCTTCTGGCTCTCGACCTTCCACCAGAAGAAGCCAACGAATACGCTAACCTCATGCGCGAATCCGGTCTGTGCGCCATTTGGTTGGTTGCCCCAACCACCCCAGAGGATCGAGTGCGGGAACTCGTCTCCCAAGGTAGCGGCTTCATTTACTACATCTCACGCGAGGGAGTCACCGGAATGCAACAAACTATTTCCGGCACGATTGGACATATGACCGGAATAATTCGCCGCCACACAAACCTGCCTATTGCCATTGGTTTTGGCATTTCGAATCCCGCGCAAGCCCGCGAAGTCGCGGCTCATGGCGATGCCATTGTGGTTGGCAGCGCCATCGTCAATCAAATTGCCGACCTTGGGGCATCACCGGACATGGTCCCTCAAGTTTCCGACTTTGTTCGGACATTAACCGACGCAATTCGCACAAAGGATAGCTAATGAGCGCAAACAAGGATCACTTTGCTATTATCATGGCTGGCGGTCGTGGCGAACGTTTTTGGCCGCTCAGCCGAGAAAAAACCCCCAAGCAACTCCTTGCCTTGTTCGACAAGAAATCCTTTCTCCAACACACCTTCGAGCGGGTGAAGCCAGTCGTGCCGGCAAAAAATATCTTTGTCATCACCAATGAATCCCAAGCTGCGGCCGTCCGAAAACAGCTTCCACGAGTCCCCAAGGAAAATGTCATCGCCGAACCCTGTGGCCGCGACACCTGTGCGGCGGTCGCCTTGGGCGCGGCACTTGTGGGTGCCCGCTCTATGACCGGCATTATGGCAGTGCTTCCCGCCGACCATGTCATCCCTCAAAAACACGAGAAGAAATTTCAAAAAATCCTGGAAGAGAATTTTGATCTCGCGGGCCGAGGCCAAGCCATAGCCACCATCGGTATTCCGCCCAGCGAACCCGCCACGGGTTACGGCTACATTCGTGTTGGCGAAGCCCTACCTGCCCCCCCAGGACGCAAGCCCTACAAGACCACGTTTCATCGAGCTGAGCGTTTTGTCGAAAAACCTCGCTATGAAAAGGCAATTGAATATCTCAGCAGCGGCCAGTACCGCTGGAACGCCGGCATGTTCGTTTTCTCATTCGCGACCATTACCGAGAGCCTTTTAAAACACCAAAAACCACTGCACGAAGCCTGCGAACGCTGGTTCAATGCAGCTACCTCTTCCACCAAGCTAAAAAAGGCCTTGGCCAAGGATTATCCTGACTTACGGAAAATTTCCTTCGATTATGGCGTGATGGAAAACGCCCAGAATATCATCGTTGCTGATGGCAATTTTGATTGGGATGACCTCGGCGCCTGGCCGGCCTTGTCACGCCATTTGAAGGCCGACCCCGAAGGCAACTGCGCGGAGGCGGACTTCATTCATGTTGACGCCTCCAGAAATGTCATTTTCGACACCCGGGAAAAGAAAAACCGGAGGCCCATTACCCTTGTTGGCCTACGCGACTGCGTGGTGGTTATGACGGATGATACCACTCTGGTCGCCCACAAGCGGGCCACCCATAAAATGCGCGACCTCGTCGCCAAGCTCGCCGAATCCAAGGCACACAAACATCTCGTCTAGCGCGCTATATCGCCAACAATTCGCGCTGCCAAGGAAGCACGTAGGTCGAGTACTCCTCCTCGTCGAGAGCCAGAGCCATCAGGGTGGCTCGACTGGCGATAATGGTGGGGTCAATTTCCAAATTCTCTGCGTGCCGGTCCCTGCGCTCCTGCAGCTCGCCAAAGCGCTTTTTCTGCTTCGCGGTGACGTTTCGACGCGGAGGAGGCTTGACTGGTTGCGGGCAATCACTTGCAGGGATGTCAATCCCTCTTCCGATGGCATCGAGAATGGACAATCTTCGCCGTTCCGGGATTTTGCGAGGCAATAACGGCCGACAGTCCCCTCCCGCCGCCGCAACAGACGAAAGTTTTAACATAAGATCATGAGACAAAACAAAAAATGGAGGACGACTCCGCCTCACGGCCTCCTTTTCACGCCATTGCCATAATTCTCGCAGAACAGCTAGAGACGCCGGGGACAATCTGTTGCTCCCCTTGATCCGCCAAATCCTATCTTCGTCGGGCCCGGGTAAGTTGGTGTTGTCCACAATCAACTGCCGACACTCCTGACGGTGCCATTCTTCCCGGCCTTTTTCGCGCAATTCATCACGCAACTTTTCCACCAACGAATCAAGGTGTAAGACATCGTTGCGTGCATATTCCTCCATCTGTGGCGTCAGTGGACGCCGAGCCCAATTGGCCTTTTGCGATCCTTTTTCAAGGGTGACACCCAGATAATGTTGAACCAAATCTGCCAGCCCAAACTTTTCACGACCCACCAATCTCGCCGCCAGCATCGTGTCAAAAATTTGATCCGGGACAAAATCATGTCCACCTTGGAGCAGCCGCAAATCATAATCCGCCCCGTGCATCAAAAGCTCCCGTCCAGCCAAAGCCCCCCAGAAACCTGCCAGTTCCACACCGCACAATGGGTCCACCAGTTCAATCCGTCCCGGAATGCCCACCTGAATCAGGCACAGTTTCTCCGGATACGAATGCAAGCTGTCCGCCTCGGTGTCAATGGCCAGCCAATCCGCATCCCGAAGTACCTCAACAAAATTCGCCAATGATTCGGCGCGATCGATCACCCCGTCAGTAAATCGAACCACCCTCAAGCCGTCGAGCGCAACCCCTGAATAGTTTTTCACCACCCTGTGAAAACTCTCCATTGTGACTGGCCGAAGCTCTGCGCGTGCGATACATTGCCGGGGACGGAAGGGTGGCTGAGTCCGGTTTAAGGCACTCGACTCGAAATCGAGCGTGCGGCCAAAAGCTGCACCGGGGGTTCGAATCCCTCCCCTTCCGCCATTTGACTACTTTCCCAACTCCTGCTCCAACGCCTTTAGGAATTGCGCCACGTTTTCCGTCTGACAGGAATGCCCCATCAAACCAACGCGCCAGACCTTGCCTTTTAGCGGTCCCAAACCGGGCCCTACTTCAATGCCATGATTGTCTAACAAACCGCCTCTTACAGCTGCCTCATCCACTCCTTCAGGAACATTAACCGCGTTGAGCTGCCACAATTGATGCCCCACTTGGGACGCGATACCCAAGCCCAGTCCTTCCAGTCCCTCGCGCAGTTTCCCATGATTTTCCTCATGGCGTCGCCAGCGGCCTTCCAGCCCCTCCTCCAGTACCAGCCGCAGTGATTCATGCAAACCGTACCCCATGCTGATCGGCGCAGTATGATGATAAACCCGCGTCCCGTCCCCCCAGTAATTGGCCAACAAGTTGACATCCAAATACCAGCTCTGCACGGCGACGCCCCGTGATTTCACAACATCCATCGCCCGGTCACTCAGGGAAACCGGCGCAAGCCCCGGCGGGCAGCTCAAGCATTTCTGGGTGCCGCTGTAGACAGCATCCACTCCCCACTCGTCTACTCGTACCGGACATCCACCCAGTGATGTCACGGCATCCAGCAACAACAGTGCCCCGGCCTTATGAGCAATTCTTGAAATTTCCTCCACTGGCGTTAATGCGCCGGTTGAAGTTTCCGCGTGAACCAAAGCCACGATCTTGGGCTGTCCTCCCTCAACCGCCCTGGCTATTTGTTCAGGCTCAATGATCCGGCCCCACTCTGCCTCAACCGTCACCACATTGGCCCCGCAGCGCCGCGCCACATCCGTCATGCGCGTCCCAAACACTCCGTTCACGCCAATCACCACCTCATCCCCGGGCTCGATCAAGTTCGCAAAACAAAATTCCATTCCAGCACTCCCTGTGCCGCTGACTGGGAAGGTCATCTCATTCTCGGTCAGGAAAGTCTTTCGCAGCATTCCCTTGATCTCCTCCATCATTTCCACAAAGGAAGGATCCAAATGCCCCACCAACGGCTGACTCATAGCCTCCAGCACCGAGGGCGGCACATCACTTGGGCCCGGGCCCATGAGAATACGCTTGGGAGGGGAAAACTTTTCAGGTGTCATCGGCGTGACCCTAGCCACATCTCTCGACACCGGCAATGGTTTTGGGCAAATTCGTCCGCCAACAAACAATCTCCATGCCCTCAACCAATCTCATCGAGGAATTGCGCGCCATCGTGGGTGAAGACGGCATTGTCTCCAATGAGCAGGAACTCCTTGTCTACGAATGCGACGCCTACACACTCCAGAAAAACCTCCCCACTGCCGTCGTTCTCCCTCAAACCACGGACCAAGTTGCAGCCATTGCCAAGCTTTGCAATCGCCTGAAAATCCCGGTGATCCCCCGCGGCGCTGGAACGAGTCTTAGCGGATCCGTGCTGGCGATTGACGGCGGTGTCATGATCGCCCTCACCCGCATGAATCGCGTATTGGAAATTGATGCCCGCAACCGTCGTGCCCTAGTCGAAGCCGGCTGCGTAAATGCCTGGATCACCCGCGATGCCGCCCCACACGGCCTATTTTACGCACCCGATCCCTCCAGCCAACCCGCCTGCACCATAGGGGGAAATGTGGCCACCAACTCTGGTGGCCCGCACACCCTTAAGAATGGGGTTACTACCAACCACGTGCTTGGCTATGAAATAGTGCTGCCCGATGGTTCGATCGAATGGCTTGGCGTCACGCCTAATGGCGGCGAGGACGTGCCCGGCTATGACCTACGCGGCGCGGCCATCGGCTGCGAAGGCATGTTTGGCATAGTCACGCGTGTGCTGGTGCGGCTAATGAAAACACCCCCTGCATTCAAAACTTTCCTCGGAATATTCGAGAGTGTTGATAAAGCCAGTCAAACAGTCAGTGACATCATCAGCGCAGGCATAGTGCCCGGGGCCTTGGAAATGATGGACCAGCTCATCACTCGCGCTGTGGAGGAAGCGTATCAATTCGGTTTCCCGCTGGATGCCGGCGCGGTGCTCATCGTGGAACTTGATGGGCTGCCCGCGGGCGTTGAGGCGCAGGGCGAACAAGTTGAAAAAATTTGCCGCAACAACGGAGCCCGCGAGGTACGGGTGGCCAAGGACGACTCCGAACGGGCTGCCATTTGGAAATGCCGGAAACGCGCCTTTGGCGCCATTGGCCGACTGAGCCCAAATTACGTCACGCAAGACGGGGTGGTACCACGCAGCAAACTACCCGAGATGATGCGCTTCATTCGTGCCACCAGCAAGAAGTACAACCTCCGCATCCCCAACGTGTTCCACGCCGGTGACGGCAATCTTCACCCACTTATTTTGTTTGATGAACGTCGCGAGGGTGAAGTGCAGCGAGCTCTCGAGGCAGGTCACGACATACTCGAAAAATGCATCGCCTTGGGCGGCAGTGTCACTGGCGAACACGGTATCGGAGCGGAAAAAATTGATTTCATGCCCAAGCAGTTCTCCGCGGATGATCTGGATGCCATGCAAACCCTACGTCGCGCCTTCGACCCCGAGCAACGATTCAATCCCCACAAAATGTTCCCCGGCGCCAAGCGCTGTGCGGAGTTCGCCCCACGCAAACAGGCAGCAGCATGACGCTCACCGCGGAAAGTTTCGAGAAACTACAGAAATCGTTGCCGAATGCGCGCGATGTGACGTCGTTTGACTTGTCAGCCATCAATCAACTCGTCGAACACGTCCCGGAAGATATGACCGCAACAGTACAGGCGGGCATGTCAGTGGCAGCTTTCCAAGCAAATCTGGCCAATTACGGTCAATGGCTGCCAATCGACCCGCCGCAGCCCGAAGTTACATCGATTGGTGCGCTTCTCGGAGGAAATGCCAATGGACCACGGCGGTTTGGTTTCGGTACCATCCGGGATTGGCTGATTGGTGTGACCGTGTTGCTGCCGGACGGGCGACTGGTTCGTAACGGCGGAAAGGTGGTCAAGAATGTCGCAGGCTTCGATCTGTGCAAGCTTTTCGTCGGAAGTCGTGGCACGTTGGGTGTGATTGTTGAGGCCACCTTCAAGTTATTGCCGCTGCCTGAGTCGGAAGTTTTTTTGCGTTGTGAATGCGAGTCACTTGAAGAGGCGAAAATTTTAATCGAACGTATTTGGGCCTCGGACTTGCAGCCCAGCGTGCTTGACCTGCATCACCTCGAAAGCGGCTCATTGACATTGGTGCTGGGCCTCTCCGGCGCCAAGGCAGATGTCGATATGCAGGTGGAGGGCGCAGATAAAATGAAAATCAACAAGCCCGGCGACTTGGCGCATGATGGCTCCTTTCGCTCAAAATCCCATGCATTTGCAGCTGCGCCTCCGGACAAACTCTTTGAACAACTGCAAGACATCAAGCCATTCATCGCCCGTGCAGGTAATGGCATCTATTATTTCAGGGGCGAACCGATCCCTCACAAACCTTCTGCCTTGGAGCAACGCATCAAGGGCTCCTTTGATCCCAACGGCATTTTGCCCGCGCCATGAACGACGAACGATTCATAGATGAGGAGAAATCTCTGGCCTGTGTGCATTGCGGGCTGTGCCTGTCCGCGTGTCCCACATATCTGGAGACGGGCAACGAAAACGATTCGCCTCGTGGACGCGTTTATCTCATGCGCGCATTGCAGGCCGGACGGTTACAGCTGGAAGATGCCGCAGTGCGCCACATTGATCTGTGCCTAGGCTGTCGTGCCTGCGAGACGGCCTGCCCCAGTGGTGTTGAGTATGGCCATCTTCTTGAACACACGCGCGACCACGTGGAACAGCATTACAAGAGATCCTGGTTCCAAACATTTTTGCGCCGATTTGCTATCGAAAAGATTTTCCCGTTCCCGGGCCGAATGAAATGGGCCCTATTGCCCGCGAGATTGATCAAATACCTTCATCTCCAATGGCTTCTGCCTCGCTTCGCACGGGAAGCCTTCGATTTGGTCCCGGACTTCAGGAAGACAGCCCCCCTGCCCAGTCGTAGTGAAACCACAGTGACGCCGCCTCGTGGCCATGTGGGTTTCATCGAAGGCTGCGTAATGCAGGTGATGTTTGGTGAGACCAATCGCACCTCGGTCAATTTGCTCAATAACGCAGGCTGGTCCGTGCACAATCCTGACGGGCAAGGCTGCTGCGGTGCCTTGTATGCCCACAGTGGGCAGCTTGAGTTGGCCCGGGAATGTGCCCGGCGCAATATTGCTGTCTTTGAGACGTTAAAACTGGATGCCATCATCATTAACGCTGCCGGTTGCGGCAGCACTTTGAAGGAATATGACCAGCTTCTTGCCGAGGATAGCGATTGGGCTGAGCGGGCAATGGCATTTAGCAACAAGGTGAAGGACTTGACTGAATGGCTGGAAGAAAGCCAGTTTGCGAGCAATGGCTCAGGCGAAAAGGTGACCTATCACGATGCCTGCCATTTGGCGCACCCGCAAGGCATCACGGCAGAGCCGCGGGCCTTGGTCCGGGCAGTGGCGGGCGATCGTTTCGTGGAACTGCCTGAATCAGAGATCTGCTGCGGCAGTGCAGGCAGCTACAACCTTACTGAGCCCGGGATGGCCGCGCGCCTGCAAAAACGCAAGATTGACAACATTCTCGCCACTGGCGCAGACGTGGTCGTCACCTCAAACCCCGGCTGCCAACTCCAAATTCAAGCCGGCCTAAAAAAAACCGGTTCCAAAATGCGAGTAATGCATATTGCGGATTACCTCCTCAACGCCCGCGACGAATAATTTGCCCCGGCCCCGAGCCATTGTGGCGATCCTTTTCCACTACAGCCCGACCATTCACGAGAACAAGCTGGAAGCCGGTTGAGTACTGGTGCGGCTTACTAAAAGTCGAATGATCCTGAACTTCCTCGGGATCAAACACCACCACATCCGCCCACGAGCCCTTTTTTAGTGTTCCTCGGTTCGCCAATTTGAACGTTTGTGCAGGTAGCGAAGTCATCCGCCTAACGGCATCTTCCAGAGTCAGCACATTTTGCTCCCTGACGTAGCGCGCCAAAATTCTGGCTGCGTTGCCATATCCGCGAGGATGTGGCACGCCGTTCTTGAATACGCGAACGCTGCTGTCTGAAGCGAACATCGTGTGGGGATTTCGCATGAACGCTCGGGCATCATCCTCGTGCATCCCGTGAAAAACGCCACTGGCACCCCCGTTCTTCTCAATCCAAAAAATCAGTTCAATTTGCTGCTCCAGTGAATTCACGCCATATTTTCTTTGAGCAGCTTGAACTATATTCAAGCCGTTCAGTCCGGGTTCATGGCGAAAGTTCGCAATCACTGCGTAGTCATAGGAATCGCGCCCCTTGTCGCGAATCCTTTCCTTCATCTGTTTCACAAGGACAGATTTCTTTCCCGGATAATTAAGCAATTTTGAAAATTCCCCGCGCCCGGCCCGGCGTGCCTCGCTGGGAATCAGTTGTTGGATTCCAGTGCTGGATGCCGTGTAGGCATACTGGTCGTGTGTTAACAGCAGCCCCGCCGCACGCATCCCATCCAAGCGGCTTAACAATTGCTTATGCTTTCCCCACATTGATTTGCCTCCGAGCTTCAAATGGGAAATATGAGTCGGGAGGCCAGCTTCTCGCCCAATGAGGCCAACCTCGTCAACCGCCTTGAAAATCTCCTTTCCCTCACTCCTCATGTGGCTGACATAGATACCTCCATGCATGGACACCACTTTAGCGAGGGCCACAAGCTCCTCGGTCTTGGCGTATGTGCCCGGCAAATAAATCAACCCAGTAGACATTCCCAGTGCGCCATCTTTCATGGCTTGAGCAACAAGTGCCGACATGGCCGACATTTCCTTCGCTGTGGGTGGGCGCAGGAATGATCCTCCCATGACCTGTCGCCTTACTGTCCCATGCCCAATTAGGCTTGCCACGTTTGGAGAGAATCCTTTCTGTCCAAGCCGCCCAAAGAACTTTGCGAGATTCAATTGAGAGGATCCGCAATTTCCAAGCACCAGTGTCGTGACGCCCATCGCCAAGAAAGCCTTGGCCGCGGGATGATGCTCAATGTTTTCCGCGTGGGTATGAACGTCAATAAACCCCGGGGCAATCACCGCGCCTTTAACATCCAAAACCTTTTTGGATTTTCCGGCAATATCTCCAACCGCAACGATTCGCCCTTCCTGAATTCCCACTCCTCCCCGGTAAGCCTTTCTGCCCGAGCCATCCACAATGAGTCCGTTGGAAAGGACCAAGTCAAACGGAGCGGAAAACACATTTGCCGCCGCCAAGAAAATGATGAGTCGAAAAGACACCCGTTCTATATTACTTAAGCAGGGTCAGCCAACAGTCAGCTTTCCCCGATCTCGCTGGCATAACCAGCCGCATCCAGCAATGATTCGGATGGCGCACTGATTTTCATCTTAAAAAACCATCCATCGCCGTAAGGGTCGTCATTCACGAGGCCCGGGTTGTCTGTCAGCGCGGGATTAACCTCCAAGACTTCGCCGTCCGCGGGGGAATAAATCTCACTGGCTGACTTCACGGATTCCACCACGGCGCAATTGCCTCCGGCCTCCAGCTGCCTTCCCACTTCAGGCAGCTCAACAAATACTATGTCTGTCAATTCCTCCTGGGCATGATCAGTGATGCCCACCGTGCCGGTTTCGGCCTCAACGGAAAGCCATTCATGGCTGGTTGCGTATTTTAGATTTTCCGGAATCCTGCTCATGAATGTTAATCCTTCGGTTTATAAAACGGCTTCTTCACCACCTCGGCAGGCACGTTGCGGTTGCGAATGTTCACCTCCAGCTTGGTGCCCAAACCGGCGAAGCTGGATTGCACTAGGGCCAGCCCAATTCCGATCCCCAGCGAAGGGCTTTGATTGCCGCTGGTCACTTTGCCAATCATGTTCAAGTCGCCGGTATTCCAAACCGTGTCCCGCCCCCAAATGGTATATTCGGCGCGCGGCGGGGGCGCTTTATCCGTGAGCTGAAACGCCACACATTTGCGGTTGGGTTTCATTTCCTTTTGGTTCGCCAATTCAAAACTGCCAACAAACTCACCTTTGCCCAGCTTCACAAAATAACCCAAGCCCGCTTCAAGGGGTGTGATTTGCTCCGATAGTTCATGGCCATAAAGTGGATATCCCATTTCCAGCCGTAACGTATCGCGAGCTCCCAGTCCACAGGGTTTGAGCCCCTCCGACTCGCCCGCGGTCAACAATCGATTCCAGACATCACCAATACATTCGGCGGGCGCAATCACCTCAAACCCATCCTCTCCCGTGTACCCTGTGCGCGCCACATAGACATCCCTGTTGCCCAGCGCGAATGCCTCAATCTCGTTCTTTTGAAGGTCCGATGGCCGGTCCACCTTAATCAGGCCGTTGCCGCCAATCGCATCGCTCAAGATTTTTTCAGAAGCCCGCCCCTGCAATGCCACCGCACCAAAATCTTGCGAGACATTCTTTAGCACCACTCGGTTCGACTGCCCAAATTCCTCCAGTTTTTCCTCCAGCCAAAGCATATCCCGCCCTGTCCGGGAAGCATTGACCACCAGCAGGAATGTCTCGGCCCCGATTCGATACACATATAGATCGTCCAGCACGCCACCAACTTCGTTGCACATCAGCGAATACTGCGCTTGGCCCGTTTCCAGCGTAGACACGTCATTGGTCAACACCCAATTCAGGAAATCCGCCGCTCGCAGCCCATTGATCCAAATCTCCCCCATATGGGATATATCGAACAAGCCAGCCGCTTTACGAACCGAGTGATGTTCTTCCACAATGCCGGAATACTTGACCGGCATCTCCCAATGCTCGAAGTCAACCATCTGTCCCCCCAGCCGGACATGTGCAGCATGCAAAGGCGATCGCCGCAGGCGCGTGGTTGTTGCGCGCTCTTCCATTCTAGTTTACCCCCATTTCTCGACGATCATCTGTTCCTTGGGCACACCCATGTGATTCGTGACCATCGACTCGGAAAACTCCACCAACGGAGTTGGGCCACAGGAATAGAAGATCGTATTTTCCAAATCATCCACGTGCTCCCTCACCCATGTCTCATCAATGCGCCCCCGACGTCCCTCCCACGGGTCATCCTCCGGCAGACGAGTGCACGTGACGCCAAATTTGAATTTTTCGTTCTCCTTCTCAAGCTCACGAAACTCGTCATTAAAGATAATGTCACCCGTCGTGCGGACGCTGTAAAGGACGGTTATTTTGGTATCCAGCTTCCGCCGGTTGGCCTCCCGCACAAATCCGCGGAAGGGAGTAACCCCGGAGCCGCCCGCTAAACAAACCAGTTGCTTGTCATACGCCGGCAAAAATTTTCCCACCGGCTGGATCACCGTCAGCACATCCCCCTCCTTGGCCCAGTCAACGATGCGCGTGCCCATTTTGCCATCGCGCTTAACGGTGACCTCGTAAAACCCGTGATCCAAGGCGCACGAAGAAAGCGAGTAGGCTCGCCTATATTTTGGGGAGTCGGGCCAGGATACTGTGATGAACTGGCCCGTAAGAAATTCCACGTTATAACCCTCCGGCCATTTGAGCCGAATTGTCTTGGTATCAGGCAGCTCCATTACCACCTCGTCAATCATCATGTCTGCAACTACTTTTGGCATAAAAGAAATTCCCTTCTATCGTCGCGCCGCCTTGGGGGCCACATTCAAACAAACCGCCTCGGTCGTGCTTCGCACAAATACGCGACCGCCACTCGTCGTTGGCGTGCTCCAGCATTTTCCGCCAACGGCCTTGGTTCGAGCCATCTCACGGTAGCCCTCGGGCGTCGCCTTAGCCAGAACCACCTCGCCAAAATCCGTCAACGCCAGAACATTGCCATCCACCAAGATCACATTGCCCGCGCCAAAACCTTCCTGTTCCCACTTGATTTTACCGGTTGCCAATTCGACGCACTTCAATGGCCCATCCCCATATTTTTTGAAACCGAACAACCCATAAAGATGCCCGTTCTTGACCACGGGCGTGCTCCAATGATTAGCCACATGTGCGTTGCCTGGGATTCGCCAAGCCTCATCCGTTGTCCATTTTCCCTCCTTGTGATCAACTCGAAAACATCCGCCGCCGACGCCATATCCTGCCGAACAGAAAACCAAATTACCCTCAACCACCGGTGAAGCCGCCGTGGACACGGCAAATTTGAACGACTGCTTCCAAAGCAACTTGCCCGTTACGCTCTCCAGCGAAACCAGGCCGCTTTGCGTAAAGAAAATCACCTGCCGCACCCCATGAATGTCAGCAATAACTGGTGTCGCATGGGTAATGGTCTCCGTACCGGTTTTCCATGCCACCTTTCCATCAACCTTGTTCAGTGCAATCAGCGATTGGCCAGCTCCGCCACCACCGACATAGACAAGGCCTCCATCCAGCAAGGGCGAAGCCGCGTTCTTCCATTTAATTGGCGCACCTTCAAATTCAGCGATGATGTTGCGCTGCCAAACTTTTTGCCCTGTCTTTGCATCAACGCAAAGCAGGATCAAGTCCGCCGACAAAGCATAGACATGCCCGCCATCCACTGAAGGGGTTGAGCGCGCACCATCGCCGCCTTGATTCCCGCGCGCGCCTGCATTGCCGCCGTTGTGGCCATAATCAGCTGGCGTCATGGCTGCCACCCAAAGTTCGCGGCCTGTCCCGGCATCAAGAGCCACCAAGGTTTCACGGCCTTCGCGGGTCACGAAAGTAAACGCGCGCCCATTTGAGACCGCAATCGAACTGAATCCATTGGGCGTCTTCACCCTCCATTCCGTCTTCGGACCGTCGGCCGGCCATGACGTAGCGATTTTCCCTGCTGTCGTGCCGTCCTTGTTCGGGCCACGATACTGGGGCCATTCCGCCATCAGCGTGGACGTTCCAAGAACCGTAAGAATTAATAAGTTACGCATCATGCTCAAAATGACCGAAAGCGGCGGCATACTCAAAAAACACCGCCGCTTCTGCAAGCTCGATTTTGGAAAATCACCACCCGGCCAACAGCCCCTAAGCCTTGGCCGCGGCTGCCAGCATTTCAAACAAAACAAAAACCAAAGTGTACCTGCTCATCGTCTTTGCAAAAAAAGAGGCGGCATCCTCCGGAAATGGCCGCGGTAATCAAGTCCAAATTCGCGCTGCCCTCAAGCGCCCTCGCCAGTCACGGCAACCGGGGGCTCGGGAGCCGGCGCTTCCACCACATTCGCCGGCGCATACTCGGACAAACGCAGTCGATCCGCAACTTCCTGAGCCAGAACATCATACGTCGCCGCACCAACGCCGTGGGGGTCATACTGCCGGATTGGCTTGCCATGACTGGGCGCTTCCGCCAAACGCGTTGTGCGCGGAATGGTCGTTTCAAAAATAGCCCCAGGGAAATGCGCACGCACTTCCTCAAGCACTTGCTGGCTCAACCTCGTGCGCCCGTCGAACATGGTCATCACAATGCCCAGCAGGCGAAGGGAGGGATTTTCACCACTGTCTCGCACCTGCGCCAACAACCGGTTGACCATACTGATTCCCTCCAGCGCAAAGTACTCGCACTGTAACGGCACCAGGACACTGTCCGCGGCGGCAAAGGCGTTCAAGGTCAATGAACCCAGAGAAGGCGGGCAATCTATGATCACCAGCTCATAGTTATCAGCCGCGCGAATTGGCCCCAAGGCTTGGCGAAGTCTCTGGAGGTGTTTTTCAACCTGAGGCAGTTCGATTTCCGCTCCGCACAAGTCCAACTCACTGGGAACCACGTAAAGGTTTTTAAAATCCGTTGCTCGAATTTTACCCGATAACTCCTCTTGGCCCAGCAGGGCGCCATAGGCACTGCCTCCTTCCAGTTTGGCGCCCCCCAGGCCGCTGGTTGCGTTGCCCTGGGGATCCAAATCGACAACCAATACAGACCGACCTTGTGCCGCCAAGCCGGCCGCCAGATTGATGGCCGTGGTCGTTTTCCCCACTCCCCCCTTCTGATTGGCTACCGCGATGACGTGACTCACGAATTGATTCAACCGCCGCTGCCGGCCACGCGGGAGCAAAACTTATCCCCAGTCCCGCTTCCTGAAGATCATTGTTCCTTTCCGGCTGCCTCCCTGTCCAGTAGGCTGGGCGCGTGAGTTTCCTCCAATGTTTCAATCGATTGCCTCTGGAAAAGTTGCTGCACGGCTCCATGCACGCATCCCAAGCTGAGGTTGAGCAAACCTTGGGGAAGGCGCATTTGGACCTTACGGATTTCTCACGCCTTATTTCCCCCGCCGCCCGCGAATATCTTGAGCCCATGGGTCGGCGTTCCCAAGTGCTTTCCCAACAGCGTTTTGGCAAGGTCATCCGCCTTTTTGCACCTCTATACTTGTCCAACGAGTGCATCAATAACTGCAGCTACTGTGGTTTCTCGCGGGATAATCCGATCCTGAGAGTCACCCTGACTGTCGACGAGGTGATTACCGAGGCACAGGCCTTGGTCAAACAAGGGTTCCGCAACATTCTTCTGGTTGCCGGCGAGCATCCACGCTTTGTCTCCGAAGGCTACCTACAGGAATGCATCGAGGCCCTGCACAATTTCATCCCCGGCATTAGCCTCGAAGTGGGTCCCATGGAAGCGGAGGAATACAACCCATTGGCCAAAGCCGGCTGCGAAGGCCTGGTGGTCTATCAGGAAACGTATGACCGCCCTGTCTATTCCGAAATGCACACGGCGGGCCCCAAGAAAGATTTTGACTGGCGACTCGCCACGCCGGAACGCGCCTACCATGCAGGCTTTCGGCGTCTCGGGATTGGCGCCTTGTTGGGATTGGGCGATTGGCGCTGGGAAGCACTGAGTGTAGCTGCTCACGCGCAGTGGCTCTTGAAAAATTGCTGGAAAGCGCAACTCACCATTTCCATGCCTCGGCTCCGCCCATGCGCGGGAGAATTTGAACCTCTCGTCAATGTGTCGGACACCGAGCTGGCGCAACTCATCTGCGCCCTGCGCATGCTGCTTCCCGATGTGGGCTTTGTCCTTTCCACCCGTGAGCCCGCACACCTGCGCAATGGTCTAATGACCCTGGGAGTAACGCACATGAGTGCTGGCAGCCACACAGAGCCCGGTGGTTACACCGGCGCGGGCAAGGAGAACCTTCACCTCACGGAACGGGGACGCATTACCCAGACCGTTCCCAGCGCCGGCGAATGGGCCACTGGCCAGTTCGACATCGCCGACGATCGTACTCCCGCGCAAGTCGCCACGCAGATTTCAAACGCCGGCTATGAGCCTGTCTGGAAAGACTGGGATGCAGCGTTGACGGCCTGAAAATTCGCGCTACCCTTACACTCCAGTGATCAAGCGTCTCCGCAGTTTTTGGCAACGACATCGCGCCAACCACTCGCGGCGATTAGCACGACTGCGTGATTACTGGCGCGACCACTCTAGCCGACGGCGCTTCATCAAGGGCGCGGCTCTCACTGCAGGCGGCACAGGCGTTGCCACAGCGGGCTACATGCGCTTGTGGGAGCCTGGCTGGATTGAGATCAACCGCTACACCGTTCCCCTCGGCACCCCACGCCACCCGGTTAGGCTGCTCCATCTTTCCGATCTCCACGCCTCAAGGGTTGTGAGCCTTGGCTTTCTCAGGCGCACCTTCGAGCTTGCCTTGGAAGAGTACCGGCCGGAACTCATCTGCATCACGGGCGATTTCATCACTTGGAAATACCGCCGTTATGATGACTACGCCAAGACACTGGCCCTGCTCTCTGAAGCTGCCCCAACCTTTGCCTGCTTGGGCAATCATGACGGCGGCGGGTGGGCCGCGAGCCATCTTGGCTATCCGGATACCAGTCGCGTCCGCTCGCTGCTAAAAAACGCCGACATCACCCTCCTTCATAACGCCTCCACCGCGGTGACCATCGGTGACCGGCACCTGAATCTGGTCGGCGTCGGCGATCCGTGGAATAATCAATGCAATCCCGACATCGCCTTCGCAGCGCCCCCACGCCCGGATGCGGACACTCTTGTCCTTTCCCACAACCCTGACACGAAAGACATCCTAAAGCCGTTTGACTGGCAGCTCGCCCTTTGCGGGCACACACACGGAGGACAGGTTTGGGTGCCCGGCATCGGCGCACCCTTTGCGCCTGTGCGCGACAAACGTTTCGTGCGCGGGCTGCATCAGTGGAACAACCGCTGGCTCCACATCACCAAAGGCGTCGGCAACCTCCACGGTGTACGTCTGAACTGCCGCCCCGAAGTCAGTCTCCTTACTCTCGCCTGACATGCCCGGCACACTCATTGCCAACGGACAGGAAACCGCCGCCGATCTCCCCTGTTCACTTGAGGATTTTTTGCGCGCGCAAAATCTGCTCCCCCGAAGCGTCGTGGTGGAACACAACGGCGAAGCTGTCGCCTCCAGCGAATTCACACACCGCGTTGTTAACGCGGGCGACCGGCTGGAAATCGTGCGTATCGTCGCGGGCGGCTAGGAAGCGCGCGCTTGCCGATGGCATCTTTTTAAACTATCCTTCGCTCGGTAAGGGCGGACCTCCATGAGCGATCAGACCCCAGTCTATCTCGAGGAATACACCTCGATGCACCCGGCCGACTTGGCGGACAGGCTGCAACGCATGGACGTGGCTGAGGCACGCCACATTCTCGTGGAATTGCCCCTGCCACAAGCCGCCGATGCTCTTGCCGAGCTTGAGGATGACGTCACGCTCCATCTTCTAGAGAACATCCCCAACGAACGCCTCGTCCCTCTTCTCAACGAGATGGATGCCGATGAGGCCGCCGACTTGCTTGGGGAGCTGCCAGCCCCTGATCAGCACCGACTGCTCGGCAAGATGGATACCGAGCAATCCGAAGCCGCCAAGGAACTGCTAAGCTACCCCGAGGACAGTGCCGGCGGCATCATGCATGACCGGTATATTTCCCTGCGCGCCGGCCAATCTGTTTCCAACGCGCAAAAGGAACTCCGCAAGCACGAAGACCCCGCGCCTGAGGATATCAACTATCTTTATGTTACCGACCCCAAGGACAAGCTCGTGGGTATCGTCTCACTGCGCGACCTTGTCTTTGCCCCCCCTCGCTCCAAGGTCAAGGACGTGATGGATTCGGAAGTTGAGTTTGTCCGGGTGGATGACGACCAAGAGGAGGTCGTCAGACGATTCGAGCATTACCATTATCTCGGCCTGCCTGTCCTTGATGAGCACGGCACCCTCATGGGGGTCATCAAGAGTGACGATGTCCTCACCGTTGCTCAGGAAGAAGCGACCGAGGACATGCAGAAAATGGTCGGCCTCTCTGGCGAAGAACGCACGCTTACGCCATGGACGCAATCTTTCAAGCGACGTCTCCCATGGCTGCTCATCAATCTCCTGACTGCCTGCCTTGCCGGAGCGGTTGTGGGCGTGTTCGAGGGCACCATCGCTGAATTTGCCATCCTCGCCATTTTCCTCCCTGTCATTGCCGGTCAAGGTGGCAACGCGGGGATGCAAACCACCACGGTCATCATTCGCGACATGGCCCTCGGCGAACTGTCCCCCGGGGACGGCCGAAAGGCCTTGGCCAAGGAACTTGCGCTCGGCCTTTTCAACGGTGTCGTCATTGGCCTCATTGTCGGCGGCGTCGCGTTGCTGGTCGGCCTGCTCTTTGCGGGCCACACTGAAGCGCCATTCACCGGCCAGCCTTGGATGCTGGGAATCGTCGTGGGCGTGGCCATGATGCTCAACCAGCTTGCGGCCGCGCTCTTTGGGGTGGTAATTCCCTACGGGTTGAAATTTTTCCGCATGGACCCCGCCCTTGCCTCCAGCATCCTGATCACCACCGTGACGGACGTCGCCGGCTTTTTCTTCCTCCTCATGCTCGCCAAGACACTGCTCACCAGCACGGTATGAGCAGAGTTGCATGTATTTTGTTGGGGGCATTTCTCTCCATTAGCGCACTGGCCCAAGCCGAGGGAAACAGTACCGCCCTCCGCCCGCCTGAAACCAACTCAACAACCACTCAAGTCAGTCCACCACCGGCGCTCCCTGAACCCCCACCAAAGCCATCCCCACCCGACAAGTTCCTCGGCCTCAACTACCTTGAGGTGGTCATTGTCCTCATTCTCCTAATCATGGCCGTGCCAGACATCTGTCGGCGCGCCAAGCGTCCCGCACTGGCATATTCCGTGTTCGTCCTCTTTGGCATCACTCTTGGAAATCTCATCCCAGATGAAAAAGTGAAAGCCATGCTGGTTGAGGCTGGGCGTATTGGGTTTCTCCTTTTGTTGTTTGAGGTTGGACTCGAAATCCAACTGCCCAGTCTTCGTGAATTCGTTGCCCCTCTCAAAAAGGCCGCCCGCTGGAAGGCCTGGCAATATCCTGTCATCATCCTGATGACTGCCGGCGTGTTTGCCTATACGGCTTCGCCTCATGCCGATTGGGCTGAATTCACCGCCGCTGGTTGGGGCGAAAAAATTCAGTGGATCGCGGTAGCCGTTCTCGCCGCCAGCGCGCTCACGGGCTGCTCCGTGGGCATGGCTCACGCCGCGTGGCATGGCTATCCCGGACTGGATAACGAACAACGCAACAAGCTGCTGCATGTCATGGTGGCACTGGAAATGATCACCATTCTCGTACTGGCCGTAACCAAGGAAATCTACAAGGCAGGTCTTTCACCCAAGGTCGCCCTGGTCCTAGCCGGCATGGTGCTGGTCGTCGCTCTAGTCACCGTCGCAGCCAAGCCGATTACACGCCTGTTCCAATTCATCATCGACCGGGCCACCCACTGGCGCGTGCACTGGATCGTCCTGCTGGTGCTTGTGGTTAGCGCTGTGGGCCAACGCCTCGGATTAAGTGGTGAAAAAACCGCCTTCGTGCTGGGCCTGTGCATGAGCCGCACGCATACCGGCGGAGTTGACCTTGAGCATTACATTGCCCCGATCAGCCAGCGACTGCTTATTCCCGTTTTCTTCATCGCACTCGGCATGCAATTGGAATGGCAATTGCTCTTCTCCGAACTTGCACTATTCGCCTTGGCGGCCGCCTTTCTATTGATGGCGTTTCGATCCAGATTCAATAAAAGCAAGCCGGAGGATCGCGCCTTTCTTCTGTTGTGCCCCAACCTGACCTTGGTCGCATTGGCCGCCAATGTCCTGCTTGAGGGAGTTAGTGCTGGAAATCCACTGCTCGCACAGGCCGCCCCCCAACTGGCCACATGGCTTGTGCTCACTGGCTTGTTCATCACGGTTCCCGCCATCTTCAGACTCCCCCCGGAAAGTGAGGATAGCCACGAGGATGCACCGGCAATGACTTGACGCCCACGCTGCATCGGGCGAATCCTCACGCATGCGTATTTGGTCATACATCGCAGCCGGCTGGCTTTTGCTCGCCTTGCCAACCGTTAACGCCGCACCGCCCAACAAGGAGGGCAACTCGACAACGGCAGCCAAACAGAACGGCGTGTTTGACCCCAACACCTTGGAGGGAAACCAAGCCGTGCGCTGGATGGAGGAAACATTCGGCCAGAAAATTTTTGGCGTTTCACTCTGGCAATTCATCCTCGCGTTCCTGGCCATTGTCATCGGCGTTTTCATTCGCCGCATTCTGCAGAACTACGTGGAAGCCAAGCTGGCTAAGTGGTTTGAAAAAACCAAGGCCACTTGGGATGACCTCTTGTTCGAGGCAGTCCGCAAGCCGCTTAATGCGTTCATCATGGTGGGTGCCATCCATATCGCCATTTCCATCCTCGTCTTTCGCATTGAAGGCATCCCCCATGGATTAGTGGGGAAAAGCTACACAGTAGGCCTGGGAATCATCATCATTTGGGCGGTCTATCGCTTGGTCGATGTGATGGCGCACTATCTGGACGACCTGTTGGCCCGGGGTGACACTGAACTCAAGGGCCAATTCACCCCGCTGGCTACGCGCGCGATGCGCATTTTTATCGTCATTGTCGGTGGCCTCACGGTACTGGCTACTATCGGTGTGAATGTGAACGGCCTCGTGGGCGGATTAGCGGTTGGTGGACTGGCCATTTCCATGGCGGCATCCGACACTGTTGCCAACTTCATCGGCACTTTCAATATCCTCACCGACCGGCCTTACAAAGTGGGGGACTGGATATCCGTCGGCAGCGAAATTGACGGAACAGTCGAGGAAATCGGCTTTCGTTCCACCCGCGTTCGCACCTTTGAGAAGACGCTGATCACCGTGCCCAACGGCACGATCAACAAATCCAACGTCAAGAACTGGTCCCGCATGCCCAAGCGTCGTGTCAAGATGACCATTGGCGTCACCTACAACACCAAACCCAACGAAATGCGGGCGCTGCTGGAACGCATTGAGAAAATGCTCCGTGAAGACAAGGACGTGGATCAGGAATACATGCTGGTTCAATTTACGGATTTCGGCCCCAGCTCATTGGATATTTTCCTCTACTACTTCACAAAGTCCACGGTCTGGAAGGAATACCTCGACGTGCGTCAGAGGATCAATCTGCAGATCATGGATCTTCTGGAGGAAATGGATCTGGAATTCGCCTTCCCCACACAAACCCTGCACTTGGCGGACAGCGAGGACGATATCCCGGCAACGGTGAAAGCCGCCGAAAAATGACCCATTTGGGACTAGCCAAGAAAGTTTCCTTGGGGATAGACTCCCCCCTCTGCGTCAAATCGTGGAATAAAATCATGAAAACCACCCCCCAAAGTCCGCATGTTCTCCAAGCAATCCGACTCAGCGTGGCAGCCGTAATGATGATTGCCGGCCTGAACCTCACTCCCCTGCTGGCCGATGACAAGGACAAGAAAGTTCCCTTCGACGATGCTGCGCGCGCATTGATCACGAAAGTTCGCGGCATGATTCGGAACGATCGTGGCGCTGCCGTCAAAGCCTACCGTGAAGGTGCCATTAAGCTGGCCAAGGATTATCCCGACGAGATCGGCCCCCGTGCGATGCTACTGGAAGCCTCCAGCCTCATTGACGATGCCAAGGAGAAGAAAGCCATCCTAAACGACTTGGCAAACCTGAAGAATCCCAAGTTCGCCCCCATTGCCAGCCGCGCCAAGGGACAACTCAAGAAGCTCGACGCTCTCGGCAAACCGCTGCCCATCAGGTTCAAGGCAATGGACGGCCGCGAAGTGGATCTGACAAAGATGAAAGGAAAGGTTGTGCTGGTTGATTTTTGGGCCACATGGTGCGGCCCCTGTATTGCCGAGCTGCCGCATGTGAAGAAAACCTATGCCAAGTACAACAAGAAAGGCTTTGAGATCATCGGCATTTCCCTCGACAGCAAGGAAAAGGCCCTAAACGATTTTGTCAACAAGGAGAACATGCCTTGGCCGCAATATTTCGACGGTAAGGGCTGGAAAAACAAGCTGGCGCAAGAGTACGGCATCCAAAGCATCCCCGCCATGTGGTTGGTGGATAAGAAGGGCAATCTGGTGGACATGAATGCTCGTGCCAATCTTGATTCCAAGGTAGAAAAGCTTCTTGCTGAAGAATAAGCCCAATGCATTTTCCGCCCATCAATCCCCTCCCCGCGCTGGCCGCTATGCTGATACTGGCTACGGCCGGCCAAGCTGCGGAGGGCGGGAGTGATTTCAATGCCAAGGCCGCTGAAGCCGTCAAGAAGGCCAAGGCGACAATCGCAGAAAATGGGCTTCAGGCGGGCCTCAAGGAATACGAAGAGGCAGCCATTGCCCTGCGTGCTGAATTCCCAAACCGTGCTGAGCCATGGGCGATGCTGCTGGAAGTGGCCATCAATCTGGATTTTCAAGATGAAAAACTCCAGCCGAAGGCAACCATGCCCGGCCCGGATGATGCCCCCATCAAGGTGATCGATCATGTCCGCTCCCTGCTGGCGGACATCTCAAAGGCATCCGCGGCCAACGCCACCACCAAAGAGCGTGCACGCAACGAAACGACGCGTCTGGATCGTATCGGCAAACCCATGACACTGGAGTTTGATGCCCTCATTCTCGACGAAAAATCCGGCCTTGTGCGGAATGAGCCGTTCAGTGTGGCCGGCCACAAGGGCAAGGTTGTGCTGATCCATTTTTGGTCCACCCAGAGTGGTCCGTGCATCGCTGACCTCCCCCGCATTACCAAGGCACGTGCGGGACACGGCGAGGACATTGTCCTTGCGGGCATTTCCTTGGATACTAACCAAGCCCGCTTGCGCCGCTACCTGAAAGAAAACAAAATTGATTGGCCACAACATTTCGATGGCCGCGGCTGGGACAATAAGTTCGCCATTGATTTTGGCGTCACCAGCATTCCGGCCCAGTGGTTGATTGACCGCAATGGGAACCTGCGCGATACCAACGGCAGGCATAACCTTGAAGCGAAACTCAAGGTGTTGACCGCCGAAAAAATCAGTGAACCGGAAGACAGCCCGCCAGATGCCCCCGAGACCTCAGAAGGCGAATAATCCGCCTTGTTTGACCTTGATTTCTTCAAACCCTCACGGCAGTCTCCGCCTTTCGCCGCCACTAAGGGCGGCGTGATTTTTTGGTATGGCGAAAGAGGAACCCATTGAGCTGGACGGCACGGTAACGCAAGTACTGCCTGGCACCATGTTCCGCGTCAAGCTGCCGAACGGCCACGAGGTGCTCGCCCATATTTCTGGCAAAATGCGTAAACACTTCATCCGGATTGCCGTGGGAGACAAGGTGCGCGTGGAAATGTCGCCCTATGACCTGACCAAGGCGCGCATTCGCTACCGCGAGCGTTGAGAATCTGCGCATAACCCACGCTCGACCCGGGCGGGCTGGCCATCCACCCTGATTGCGTCATGCAGGTCCACTTTCTTGGCGCAACACGGACAACCACTGGCTCCATGTTTCTTCTGGAGCTGAACAACCAACGCATTCTCCTTGAATGCGGAATGTATCAGGGGAAACGAAAAGAATCCATTGAACGCAACCGCAAGTTCCCTTTTGACCCCCAATCTATTGACGTCGCTGTTTTGAGCCATTCGCATATCGATCACTGCGGCAATTTTCCCAACCTCTGCCGAAACGGGTTTGATGGAAACATTTTCTGCACTCACGCAACACGAGATCTGGCAGGCATCATGCTTGAAGATTCCGCGCGCATTCAGGAATCGGACGCCGAGTATATTTCCCGAAAAAATGAGAAAAAGGGGCTGCCCCCCGTGGAGCCCCTCTATACGGTCCGTGATGCGGATAAAGCTTCACGACAGTTTGTCTCCACGAACTACGATCGGCCCATGCTCATCGCCGACGGGGTGACGCTGACATTTCATGATGCAGGCCACATCCTCGGTAGCGCGCAGATTGCCTTGGACATCCGAGAAAACGGACGAAACTACCGATATCTGTTCACCGGCGATATTGGCCGGAGCGGCCACGCGATTCTCCGCAATCCCGACTCAGTAAAGGACGTTGATTACCTCCAAATTGAGAGCACCTACGGCAACCGCGAACACGGCCCACGGGCCGATGCCCCCGTTGAAATCTGCAAACTCGTTCGCGAGACAGCTCATCGCGGAGGCAAGATTATCATCCCCGCCTTTTCAGTCGGACGAACACAGTTGATTGTTTACACGTTGCATCAACTGGCAGAGTCCGGCGATCTGCCACCTATTCCCATTTTTGTCGATAGCCCTCTCAGCGTCAATGCTACTGAAGTCTTTCGCCTCCACCCCGAATGTTTCAACGAAGAGATCTACACATTTCTTCGAGAAAAAGAGAATCCATTTGGAATGGAAAACCTCAAATATATTCGTAATGTCTCCCAATCCAAGCAGCTGAACTTGCTCAACGAACCTGCCATCATAATCAGCAGCTCTGGCATGTGCGAGGGGGGACGCATTCGGCATCACCTCAAGAACAATATCGAAAACCCTAAGAATCTCGTCCTCTTCGTTGGATATTGCGCCCAACACACCCTGGGAGCTCGCATCATCAATGGCGACTCGCCTGTTAAAATTTTTGGTGAAGAATATGAAATCAAAGCTCAGGTTGCCCGGCTGGACGCTTACTCTGGCCATGCCGACAAGCATGAGTTACAAGCGCATGTTGATGAACTCACTGGAGATATCCAAAAAGCGTTTGTCGTTCACGGGGAAGAAGACCAATCTCTGGCTTTTGCCGATACACTTCGGGAACAGCTGCCCAATGCAGAAGTTCGAGTTCCGGTTTATGGTGAAAAAATTACGATTTGAACAAATGATTGCCTCGGAGCGTCATTTCGCTCAGTCTTGATCGAGGGATGGGACTTAATCCTCAAAAATTTCTCATTCACGCATGGTCGAGCCACCGGCTGACCTTTTTGGTCACTGTGTCGTTGATTGTGCATGCTTTCGCGTGGGGAGCCGTTCTCTGGACCGGCGTCTTGGATCCGGCCATCAATTTCAGCGATAAAAACAAGCCAAAACGCAAGCTGTCACTAGAGTTTATCCAACCCAAACCAGCCTCAAAACCTGTTCCGCCCCCTCCAGTTAAAAAAGTCCAGCCCAGCACATTTGTCCAAGTCGAACCCAAGAATGAATCCGCCGAAAAACCTGAGGACGCCGACAAATACTCAAATAAAAATTCTCAGGCGGCAAATCCTGAGCCCGGCAACCAAAACAAGGCCAAGGTTGACGGAGACGAAGCAGAAGCGGCGCGAACACGCGACATTCCCCAGCCATCATTAAAGAAACTGAAACCATTACCACGAGGCGGAGTTCAATCCCCCGGCCCCAAGCATCAGGATTATTCCATCAGCAACCCTTCCCCCTCACGCCCTGCCCCTTCAAGAACCCAGCCCGCTGGCGCACCCAAAAAGATCGCCCTTCCCAAACAAGGCACACGCGGGCCCACCCCAAAAACCGCCAAGCTTTCACTTTCAAATCCAGTAACGGAAATCGTGAACCACCCTGCCTCCGCCCCCTTGGAGGTGCGCTTGGATCCCGGACCGCCACCGCCCAAAAAGGAATCACCGCTGCAGCGCGCCAAACGCAGGCTGGGGAATGATGCCGGCAATACCCGCCTGCTTCCCGGCGAAGCCACTCATCAAGAGGGAGGCGCCCCGCGCAAGGGCACGCCCCGCTTCAACGTCATGCTCACCGGCTACGGTGATTATGATGAAAAACTTATCACCGCAATTTACCACAGTTGGATACGCAAGAACCACGACGCCAAGATGCTTCAACCTTATCGGGTTGTCATCGAGTTCACGTTGCGCCATGACGGAAGAATCGAGAATCTTCGGGTCAGCAATGGCAACACCGCCCTTTCGAGTCCATTGGCCGAGTTTGTCTGCCAACGATCCATTGAGGAGCCGGCCCCATTCGAGAAATGGAATGACAGGATGAAACTTTCCCTTGGCGACCACAGACCCTGCCGCATCACGTTCAGCTTTAACCTCAAAAACTGAATTGACCCGGCGCCTTTTCCTCAACCTGCTACTCCTTCTGGCCTTGGCGGTTTCGCCGCTTTGTGCCCATGCCGCTGAATCTGCAACCCCGTCCGCCAAGGCAAAATCACAGCCTGTCGACGATACCCCCACCAATGGGAAAAGTTCCTCCATGAAAACAGCGATTATCGCCCTCCTGATCCTGCTTTCGATTGTCGGACTCACCTTCATCATCGAGCGCGGCCTCGCCTTGCGCACGCACAAGATCATTCCCCCCGATCTTCGAAACGCCCAGCGCCAGCTTCAGGACACAGATGACCTATCCACCCTTAAAGCCTATTGCCAGCACTTTGACTCACCCTATGGCCGCCTTCTGGCCTATGCCATCGACAACCGCCACCTTCCCCGCCAGGAAAATTCCGAAAGCCTCCAGACACGCGCACGCCACGAAATCGCACAGATGGAACGCGGGCTGGTCGTCTTGGAGATTACAACAGGAATCGCTCCTCTCCTGGGCCTTGTGGGCACCATCTTCGGGCTCATCTCACTATTTAAAGCCATGGGGATCGAGGGTGCCGACCAATCACATTTCGCCGACGGCATTTCCATCGCCCTGCAGGCCACCTTGCTGGGCTTGGTCATTGCAATCCCATCCCTAGCCGCATGGAGCCTTTACAACAAGCGTATTGAAACGCTCGCGATTGAAATTGAAAGCCACTCTGAGGAGTTTCTCAGGCACTACTACAACCGCGCTGATTAAACATGCAGTTTGCCCCAGCCAAGAACCGCAAGCCACCCGGCGTCATCATCGTCTCGCTGGTGGACGTCTTGATGGTCGTCTTGATTTTCATGGTTGTCAGCACCACCTTCAAGGACAGTCAGGCCTTTATTAATCTCGCTGCATCTTCTGAGGCCGATGGACACCAACAACAAAATTTGAAACCACTGGTAATCACCGTTCCCGAAAATGCCGAAAATATCCTGCTTGATGGAAGCCCGTTCCAAATCGGCCAAATCGAACGGGAATTGAAAGAAAGACTTCAACAAACACCAAACCTCCAAGTATCCATCGAGGCCGACGGCAAGGCCGACTTCGAGATTATTGTAAAAATTCGCGATGCCGCCAAGTCAGCCGGAGTGAAAAACCTGAATGCCTTCGTCCAGGAAGGCCCCGTTCCCTAGCGCCGTCGACCGCGTTTTTTGCCAACACTCGCCCCAACCTTCAGCCGCAAACCATTCAGCCTGATAAAACCAGTTGCATCTCCCTGATCATAGGCTTGGGTTGGATCCGCCTCCATCGTCGCAAGTGCTGGATTGTACAAGCTCACCGTTGATTTCCGGCCCGCCGTGTACATTCCCCCTTTGTACAACTTAACCCGCACAGTGCCGGAAACATTCCGCTGTGACTCCTCAACCAACGCCTGTAAAACCTGACGCTCCGGCGCAAACCAAAATCCATTGTACACCAATTCCGAATATTTCGGGATCAACGAGTCTCGCAGATGCATCACCTCACGATCCATGGTTAGGCTTTCCATCTGCCGATGGGCAAAATGCAGGATTGCGCCGCCGGGCGTTTCATAAACCCCCCGGCTCTTCATGCCCACAAAGCGGTTTTCCACCAGATCCACGCGCCCTACACCATGCTTGCCGCCAAGCTTGTTTAGTCTACGCATGACCCCCAGCGGCGATAACGCCTTTCCGTTTACCGCGACACAATTGCCCTTTTCAAATTCCAGTGTCACATATTCCGCCTTGTTCGGCGCATCTTCAGGCGCCACGCTCAGCTTGAACATGCCCTCGTTTTTCGGGGCAAAGGCATCAAACCACGGATCCTCGAGAATCCCCGCCTCATAGGAAATATGAAGCAGGTTGCGATCCATTGAGTAAGGCTTGCTGGTACTGGCCTCCACCTCAACGCCCTTGCGCCTGCAATATGCGAGCATTTCCTTGCGCCCTGGGAACTCATCCCGAAATCCCTCATCACGCCAAGGGGCAATCACTTCCAGATCCGGCGCCAACGCAGCCGTGGTCAGCTCAAAGCGCACTTGGTCATTGCCTTTGCCCGTTGCACCGTGCGCAATGGCATGCGCCTTTTCCTTGCGCGCAATCTCGACCATCCGCTTGGCAATCAGTGGACGCGCAACGCTTGTTCCCAGAAAATATTGCCCCTCGTAGATTGCGCCTGCGCGCATCATCGGAAAAATGAAATCACGCGCAAACTCCTCCTGCAGGTCGTCGATAAAGACCTTTGACGCCCCAGTACGGCGGGCCTTTTTATTGAGCCCGCGCAGTTCCTCCTCCTGCCCGATATCCGCACAGAAAGCGATCAGTTCCGCGTCATGCTTTTCCTTCAGCCACGTCAGGAGTACCGACGTGTCCAGCCCGCCTGAATATGCCAGGACAATCTTCATAAATCAGTGAGGTTATGACAAAATAAACCATCGCGCAACTTCGGCTCGAACCATGTGCTCTTGGGCGGCATCAACCCCCCTCCATCCGCCACCGCCAACAAGTCGGCGATACTTGTCGGATGCAACGCAAACGCGCAAGCCCAACCCAAATCATCCACGCGTCGCTCAAGTTCAGTAGCGCCCCGAATCCCACCTACAAAATCAATGCGCTCACTCGTCCTCGGATCCTCAATTCCAAGAATTGGTTCCAAGACATGCTTTTGCAACAGAGCCACGTCCAGCCGATCCTCAGCTCGTCCTCCTGCTCGCACCTCATCACGAAAACACAAACGCCTCCATGTACCCTCCGTGTAGAGTGATACTTCGTGTTTCTCCTCCGGCTGGCCCTCGCCGACAATATGCAGGACATCCTCCAACTGCGTCAAAAATTCCCCGGAAGACAAGCCGTTGAAATCCTTTACCACCCGATTGTACGCCAAAATCTGCATCTGGTGATCCGGGAAAATAACCGTAATGAAGCCACCACTTCCTCCCGCACCATCACGCACCCCATAAACCCGTGCCGCTGCAGCGCTCCGGTGATGCCCATCAGCAATGTAAAGCGCGCCAACCGTGGCAAATGCATCCTCCAGAAACGAAATCCCCATTTCATCCGTCACACTCCATGCCACATGCCTGACCCCATCAGCCGCCATAAAGTCATAATCCGCCGCCGCTGCCGTCCGCTCTTCGACAAATGAATCAATTGCCGTGACCGCACGGTACGTTAAAAACACCAGCCCAGTCTGCGAATCAAGCGCCTCCATGTGTCGCACCCGGTCATCTTCCTTTGCCGACCGGGTCAACTCGTGTTTCTTGATTTTACCGGAAACATACTCACCGCAATCCGCCAGCGCCACCAATCCAGTTTGCGAATGCCCCCCCATGACTTGCCGGTAAAGATAGAATCCCAGCTCCCCCTCCAAGGCCAACAATCCCTCCACCTGCATCCGCTGAAAATTCTCTGCCCCCTTGGCATACACTTCCGCCGAATACGGATCCACTCCTTCCGGAAAATCAATCTCCGGCTTGCTGACGTGCAGAAAACTCAAATCATTGCCCTCCGCCATAGCACGAGCCTCTCCAGTCGAGAGAACATCATAAGGCGGCGCACTAATCTCAGCCGCCAATCTGGGACTTGGACGCAACGCCCGAAATGGTTTCACCTTGGCCATGGACGCGGGACGTTACCTGTGCACTCTCCATGGAACGAGAAAAATCTCCCTCGAATTTTCCCTTGCCCAATGACCGCCATTGAAAGAGAATTTCCCCGTTGTTCATCACATACACATTAGCCGCATCGACCGGCTCGTCTGAAACCCAAACCCCCGGGTTGTCTTGAGCCGCCCCCCGTTCCGCAGACGATTCAATCGCGCACCGCGCATCCGCGTTAACGACCGCATTCGTGTCCGCGAAGTGCGTGTTGTTGGGGCTGACGGCAAGCAGGTGGGCGTGCTTCCCACCAAGCAGGCACTGGAAATGGCCAAGGCCCGCGGGCTGGATCTGGTGGAAGTTTCCGCCAATGCCCGCCCGCCCGTGTGCCGCATTTGTGACTTTGGTAAATACAAGTACGAGCAAGCCAAGAAGGAGAAGGAACAAAAGAAGAATAAGACCGTTGTCAAGATCAAGGAGATCCAGCTTCGCCCCTTCACCGATCCGCACGATTACCAGTACAAGCTCCAGCACGCCATCGATTTTCTTTGTGAGGACATGAAGGTGAAGGTCTTCCTCCGTTTCCGTGGGCGAGAGAATGCACATAAGGAATACGGGTTTGAGACGATCAAAAAATTCATTGACGAACTCACTCCCTACGGCAAGCCTGACACCCAACCCCGCAAGGCCGGCCGCGGGATCACCGTCATGCTCGCCCCGCTGCCCCCCTCCAAGCGCGCCGACAATCCGAACCCCAAGAAGCACCACCATGAGGAGGCCCCAGTTGAGGTCGCCGCTAGTGAGGATGACAACGGCGCAAGCCTGAACAATGCCTTTTCAGACTTAGAGTTGCCGGAAGAAAAGCAGGCCTAGTCCAACATCCCCCGGCGGCGCAGCATTTCCTCCATCGCTCGGTCCATCATCAAATCGGCCAATGTCTGGGTCACTCTATCCAAAACCCTCACTGAGCTTTTCAAGGCGCCCAAATCCCCAAGGCCATCTTCTTCCGTTGACAACGCATTTTCCACCCCTCGAATCGCTTCTTCAATCCCGCCGCAATCAATCTCCCCCCGAAAATCTTCCATGCCCTGCCGCGCGGCACTGAGTGCCTCCCGCGCTTTCAGCGCAGCTTCGACCCACCGGCGGGCGTCCATGTCCTCAAAGGCGTTCTCAACAGATTCCTCAACCATTTGTTGAACTTTTGCATCATCCACATCCACCGCAGATTCCATCTTCACAATCTTCTCGCGTCCTGTTTCCGTATCCCGCGCCAGCACATTGAGAATCCCATTCGCGTCAATTTCAAACTGCACCCCCACACGCGCCGCGCCGCGCTTGGCTGCCACGAAATCGATCGCAAACCGTCCCAAGCTCCAGTTGTCCCCTGCTTTTTCCCGTTCCCCCTGGAGAACATGAATCAGCATTTCCCGCTGCCCATCCACTGCGTTTGTGAATAGTTCACCCGCCTTGGTTGGAATCGTGGAATTCCTCGGAATGATGACGTTCATTAACCCTCCAAAAGTTTCCAGTCCCAGGGACAATGGAGTTACGTCCAGCAACAAAACTCGATCCATTTCCCCGGATAGAATTGCCCCCTGTAGTGCCGCCCCCAGCGCAACCGCCTCGTCGGGATTTTGCGATGTGTTCAGGCGGGGGGCGCCCTTTTCATGATAATCTGTCCCCAACTGTACCCCACCCCGAGCTTCCTCATATTCCACACAGCCAAACCACTCACCCACCAGTCGTCGCACCAACGGCATCCGTGTTTGTCCGCCAACGAGAATCACCTCATCCAATTCCTCGGGTTTCAAGCCCGCATCCGCCAGTGCCTGTCGACAGTGGCTCCAAGTCAGGCCCAGCACTCCCTTCGCCATCCTCTCCAGATTTTCCCTAGTCAAGACAGTCTTGAAGCTAAAATCAGGCGTCAGAAAAGGCAGCGCAATCTCCGTCTCATCCTCCGTGGACAACATCACCTTTGCCGCTTCTGCCGCGACTCGCACTCGCGCCAGAATTTCAGAATCCAATTGATCCGGCCCACCGCCTTCCAGGATTTCTTCCTTCAGCCAATCCGTCACACACGCATCAATGTCATCCCCGCCCAAATGCGTATTTCCATGTGTTGCCACAACTTCGAATACTCCTTCGCGTAGTTCCAATATGGACAAATCAAATGTTCCGCCGCCCAAGTCATAAACCGCGATCCGCGCCTTTTCACATCCCCGATCCAAGCCAAAGGCCAATGCCGCTGCGGTGGGCTCATTCAAAACTCTCTCCACTTCCAAACCCGCCAACTCGCCAGCTTGCTTCGTTGCATGGCGTTGTGCATCGTTGAAGTAGGCCGGCACGGTAATCACCGCCTTGCCCACGGATTCCCCCAGCACTGCCTCCGTCCGTTCCTTCAGAACACGAAGCACCTCAGTTGCTACCTCCTCCGGAAGATACTCATCTCCTCCCACCGCCACCGCAGCCTTACCCTGTTTCTCCACCAATCCAAAAGGCCAAGCAGACGCTTCAACTTCACTCAATTTCCGCCCCATCAGCCGCTTGGCCGAGTAAACCGTGTCACGCGGATGAACAATCATCCCCCGCCGAGCTTCCCGCCCCACTACCGCATCACCTCTGTCAAAGCGAACAACCGATGGCAACAGGCGCCGCCCTTCCTCATCCGCCAACAAGCCGGGGATGCCCGCTTCCACCACCGCCACGGCGGAATTGGTTGTCCCCAAGTCGATACCAATGATCTTGCTCACCGCCGCAAGATGGCACGGGAAGGCCCCGCTTCCCAATTCCATTCTTCACCATTTTTGAAATTGGCCTTCGCCCAAGATCCATGCAACTTCAGCCCGTGCAAGTCATTGTAACCGCAGGCCCCACCGTGGAACCCATCGACGCCGTACGACGGCTAACCAATCATTCCACCGGTCGACTGGGTTGCCGCCTGGCCGATACCCTGAGTCGGGCTGGCCATAAAGTGACCCTACTCCTCTCTCAGTCCGCGCAGCACAAGCCTAGGCACAAACCCGCTCAAATCATCCCCTTCCTAACCACTCAAGATCTCCGCCACGCATTGCGCAATCTTCGCCACGAAAGGAAATGCACGATCTTTCATGCCGCCGCAGTTGCCGATTATATAATCTCATCAATTCACTCAGATTCAAAATCATTTACGCCTAACGAGGGCAAGATTTCAACCCAGACAGGACAATTAAGGATCGATCTCAAACCCGCCCCTAAAATCATCCGACAACTTCCGCGATGGTTTCCCGCTGCCAACATTGTCGGCTGGAAATATGAAGTCGACGGAACCCCAGGCACCGCCATTCAAAAAGCCCTGCTCCAAGTAAAAAGCAACCGCACCCATGCCTGTGTCGTCAATGGCCCTGCCTACGGTAAAGGCTACGCATTTGTCACGGCCGACACCGAAACCCACATCACCGGTGATGTCGCTCTCTTCAGAAAACTGGTCCGGCAGCTATAGACACCAGTGTGCCAAAAGAGGGGCCAAGACTAGGGCAGGCAAATAATCCGCCAGCGGCACCTTGCGAACTTCCAGAATCACCAGCACGATGGTCAGGACCATCATCCCTCCCGCCAAGCTCACGGATGCGAGTAATTCCGGATTGTCCTTAATCGGGCTGAAAGTTTGCGCCAAAAGTGTAATCGTGCCCTGCAGTGAAACCACCGGGACAACCGCCAAGATTGGCCCCCAACCATAACGCGGCGTCATCGCCAATGTGGCCACCCCATCCATGGCGGATTTTGCCAGCAAGGCAAGCGGTACCCCGCGCCCCAAGCCATCCTCAATTGGCCCAACCAGTGACATGGGCCCCACGCAGAATAGGATTGTGCAAGTCACAAACCCTTCACTTATCCCCTTGCAGTCGTCATTACTCTTTGACAACTGCTCACGGGCATAAGCTCCCAACCTGTCCAAGCGCCTCTGCAAACCAAGGAATCTCCCTGTCAAAGCCCCCAGAATCAGAGCTACAAACACAATCCCGAATCGCGCCAAAAACAGCCCCATCCCCGAGTCTCCCTCCATGGCTCCCTTCCAAATCATGCCACCGCCAGCCGCAAAAGTAAGAACCACCAGAAAATAGCGAAATTTCAATTGAATACCCGAAGACAATTGCCGACGGAGCCACAGTCCCGCCAACCCACCCACAATAATGCAAATACCGTTGATGAATGTACCCAACGGAAACCATTCAGCCGCCAAGACATTCATTCGTTAAACCCGCAACATACCCGCTACTTCGCCCCCTAGTTCTTCTGGCTCGCGAACATTTCCCACCGCATTTGCGTGCTTCATTTCAGCGCCCAGAAATGATACGGCCCGCAGTCGCATCCGCCCACCATCCACCGTGGCCAGCGCCCCTAAGGGAGAGGAACACCCACCCCCCATCGCCACCAAAAGCGCCCGCTCCGCCTCCACCGCCTGACGCGAATTGTAGTGATTCAGCCTACCGCACAACGATCCAATCCGCTCATCTCCCGACCTGATTTCAATCCCAATTGCCGCCTGCCCCGAACAGGGCAACATGACATTCTCATTCAGAATCTCTGCCCGGAGACCATCCGGCACCGCATCGCCCCGAAGCTCTCCTCCTCCAATTTTAAACTTCAAGCGCCGAAGACCTGCTGCCGCAAGAACTGTCCCCGATAAATTGTCATTATCCGCCAACTTTTCCAAGCGTGTCGCTACGTTACCGCGAATTTCCTCAATCCGCAAATCGGGTCTGGCTGAAAGTAACTGCGCGCGCCTCCGCGGGCTGCTGGTCGCCACCTTCGCGCCCTCCCCCAACTGCGGAAAGAGTCCGGTATTTCCGGCCGCCTCCTTGTACACAAGGATATCCCGAACATCCTCACGCTTCAACACAGCACCCAATCCCAGACCCGCGGGTAGTTCAGTCGGCACATCCTTCAGGCTGTGGACCGCCAAGTCCGCCTGTTCACGAAGCAACGCCATTTCGAGTTCCTTGGTGAACAATCCCTTCGGCAAGCTCTTTCCTGCCTGCGCCAGAGACGCCGCCTGAAGTTTGTCCCCCGTGGTCTTGATGATCTTGATCTCAAACGAAAGCCTCGGAAACAACCTTCGGCACTCATCAAATACAAAGTGAGCCTGAGCCAAAGCCAAGGCGCTGCCACGCGTCGCAATAATGACAGGGCGTTCCGGCATCCCTCAACTGGGCGACATCTGCGCCGCTCTCCCACCTTCCGCTGTTTCATCCAGGTCATCCTCTTCTCGTGCAGGCAACGGCCCTTTCATCGTCTCCAACAGCTCGATCGATTTTCCGCGAATCAGCTCCTCGCATTTTTCCACCTCCTCATGGCGCAGCCGAAGGTAGTCATCCGCAATCGACTGCAGATCGTCAATGTTGTACAGGTACACATCCTCTAGGAAATTCACTTCCGGCTCTATGTCACGAGGCACCGCGATGTCCACAAGTAAAAGCGGCCGGTGCTGCCGCAGACCCTGCATGGGCTCCAGCTTTTTCCGGTCAATGACATAATGGGGCGCGCTGGTGCTGCTGATAATGATATCAATGCCCGCAAATTCATCCTCCCATTCGTCAAAATGAATGGCCCTCCCGCCCAGTTCTTCAGCCAATTCCTCGGCTCTTTCAAATGAACGGTTGGACACCATCACGCTCTTCGCCCCGCGGCTCAAGAGTGCTCGCGCGGTTTTCTCACTCGTGTCCCCAGCGCCGATCACCATCACCGCATGCTCCGACAGGTCATCAAAAATTTTACCCGCCAACTCCACCGCCACCGAGGCCACAGATACACTGCCTCTTTGGATATTTGTGCTGGTCCGAATCAGCTTCGCCGCATTGAATGCCTTCTGGAAAGCCCTGTTCAATTTGCTACCAGTTCGTTTTTCCTCCAGTGCAAGTTGATAGGCCGCCTTCACTTGACCGAGGATTTCCGTCTCGCCCAACACCATGGAGTCCAGGCCACTGGCGACTTTAAACAAATGCTCCACCCCCTGCATTCCATGGTGGGCATAAAAAACATCCTCTTCAATCTCCCGTCCCTCAAGCAGCAGCTCACGCAGTTCGGCTAACAGTTCACCCCCTGCCCCGTCCGTCGCCGCGTATATCTCCACCCGGTTGCAGGTCGACAGCACGACAGCCTCGGAAGCACTCGTTTCCCCGCAAATGCGTCCCAGCAACATCGGCACTTCTCCCTCCGGCAGGGCAAATCGCTCCCGCACATCCACGGATGCGGTGCGGTGATTCAATCCGAGACAGACAATGGCCATGGTCAATGGTTCAGGTGAGATTCAAGCGCTCCCCAGAATGTGAGGATCATAAACAGGAAACTGCACAGTGCCCCCCAGGCAATCCGACGGCCGCTTTGGGTGTGCCGCCAATGCAGAATAATCAACACCAGATACACCACCCACATCGCCAGAATCCAGACGACCATCGGCTCGCCCAGTGACGTGCCTTTGCCCGACTGGAAGTGATAAGCCGCACTGGCCGCAATCCCCAGGGTCAACAATCCAAAGCCGATCCACAGCAGGCGCGTCATTGCCGTTTCCAGTCGCTGCAATGGCGGCAGCTTGGAGAGGATGGCGCGGAACTTGTGCAGCTTCAAATCATGCTCCTGTGTCAGATACATTACTGCCGCGACTGCGCTCAACCCAAACGCCCCCAAGGCCAGTGCCCCCAATGTCCGATGGAGATTACCCAAAACACCCGTGTAATCCCGCGCCTCGCCGGGCAGGACATCAGGATCCATGCCCGGGATCAGGGCAAATACCCCCATCACGAACAGGAGCGGCGAGGCAAACGCCCCTACAAACCGCAGTCGCTGCCAAAGTCCCATCACCAAGTATCCTCCCACAATCGCCCAAATGATAAAGGCCAAGGTCTCGTATAGATTAGTCACAGGACATCTGGGCGGATCATATTTGAAGGCGCGAATAGCAATGGAGATTGTTTGAAAGATAAACCCGCTGCCCAAGAGGCTGTATGCCGTCCAGTCATCCCGTTGGAAGCCGCGCCGCCACAGAAACAGTGAATACACCATCCCGATGCCATACACCGTGACTGCAATGCAAAAATAGGCCTTGTCGGTCATTCCAAGGGGAACGGGAAGGATTTCACAGAATACCTAAAATCACAATTTCCAAATCATCCTCCATCAACGAAGTTGTAGATCACCGAAATCAACCACGCCCGGTGGTTCAACATTGTAAACCAGCCAAAATCTCCGTATCCTCCTTTCGTGATGCGCTTGGGGGTATTGATCTCGTTCCTTGTGACCATCAGCCTGTCAGGGGCTCAATATACCCCGACGGATGCCATTCGTCCTCCCACGCTGATGCGCGAATTTCGCGGTGCATGGATCGCCACCGTGAACAATATTGACTGGCCCTCACGACCTGGCCTAAGCACCGCCAACCAACAGCGCGAGCTGCGTGCCATAATTGAGCGTGCCGCACAGCTCAAGCTTAACGCCCTCATTTTTCAGGTGCGCCCTGCCTGCGATGCTCTTTATCCCTCCCAGCTGGAGCCATGGTCTGAATATCTTTCCGGAAAAATGGGGCAACCCCCCAACCCGCCGTGGGATCCCCTCAAGTTCGCCATTGATGAAGCCCACAAGCGCGGCCTTGAGTTGCACGCATGGTTCAACCCCTTCCGGGCCCGTTACAAATCTCCCAAGGGCTTGGCCGCCAAGACCCACATCAGCCACACCCATCCACAACTGGTGAAGCATTACGCCGGCTACCAATGGCTGGACCCTGCCGAGCCCGCCGCACAAGCCCGCTCGTTGGCCGTGATTCTAGACGTAGCCCGCCGCTACTCCGTCGACGGGATCCACATCGACGACTATTTTTACCCTTACAAGGTGCGCGACTCAAAAGGCAACCTCCTCGATTTCCCAGACGATGCCAGTTGGAAGCGATTCCGCGGAAATCTCACCCGTGGCGACTGGCGCCGCAGCCATATCAATAATTTCGTTCAGCGCATGTATGCGGAAATCAAGAAAGTCCGCCCCACGGCCAAGGTCGGCATCAGTCCCTTTGGTATTTGGCGGCCGGGATATCCCAAGGGCATTAAGGGTCTTGATGCCTATGACAGCCTTTATGCCGATGCCCGCAAATGGCTTCACAACGGATGGCTTGATTATTGCGCCCCGCAGTTGTACTGGAGCATCGAATCCACCGGCCAAAGCTATCCTAAGCTTCTGAAATGGTGGGTGGGTGAAAATAGGATGCGCCGCCATATTTGGATCGGCAACAATTCAGCGAAGGTGGAGCCATGGAAAGCCAATGAAATCATCGATCAAATCAGCCTAACTCGGCAAGAAACCGGATCAACCGGCAATATCCACTGGAATGTAAGCGCGTTGACAAATGATCGCGGCGGACTGGCCGGCCTGCTGAAGAGAACAGCCTACCGCGAGCCCGCACTTGTCCCCGCATCCCCGTGGCTCGACAAATCCCCGCCCGCCAAACCGCAGATCTCTCTTAAAAACGGCCGCACCCCTGACCAAATAACCATTAGCTGGAATAACAAACAAACCGGCCCAATAGCCCGATGGATTTTCCAGATGCGCATTAAGGGCCGCTGGAGTACTTTAATTTTCCCCGCCAAACAGAACTCGGCACTGATGAATGTTACTGGCCCAACAGCCCCCGACGCCATCGCTTTAACCGCAATGGACTCCGCCGGCAACACAAGCATGCCCGCTGTCTACAGGCTGAAATAGTCAAAACAGCGGACGCGCCTCAAGATTAAAACAAGGCCAGAGGTCGGCCATCGCATAGAGGAAGTGGTCGATTATCAGCGTCGTGTATCATGTGCCCGGGATCGATGCCTAGCGCGTGGAAGATGGTCGCATGGAGATCTGCGGGGCCGCAGGCGCGCTCCGCAGGCTCAAATCCAGTAGCGTTGGATTTGCCATAAACCTGCCCGCCTTGGATCCCACCGCCGGCAAACACCACCGAATACACACCAGGGAAATGATCCCGACCCGCACCACCGTTGATCTTTGGCGTCCGCCCGAAATCCGTAAGCATCACCACCAGCGTCTCTTCTAGCCGGCCACGTTCCTTCAAATCTTCCACCAACGCGGAAGCGGCCTGGTCAAACGGCGGCAGCATGTTGTTCTTCAGCTTGTTAAAGTTATCCGCATGCGTGTCGAAATGAGATCCCTTTGAACCATCCAAATCACCCGCGGCGCAATACACCGTGGCCACTGGCACACCAGTTTCCGTCAAGCGTCGCGCCGCCAACACGCTTTGGCCGCAGATGTGCATGCCATATTTTTCCCGGAGCCCACGCGGCTCTTCTTCCAAGTCAAAGGCCTTGTGCACCGTGGGGTTCAGCAACATATCCAGCGCCATCTCACGCGAACGCACCACCGGACGAGCTTCCAGCTTCAAGGCCGTCCCCTTGACAGCACCAAACCCGCTGACCAAGCCCCGTCGCTGATTCAGCCTTTGACGGTTTACTCCCTCGGGCAAATCCAGATTGATGCGGCCGGAGGTCGGCGACTTGCCCTTGTAAATCCTTAATCCCTCGCTGGGCGGCCGAAACACCGCCGGGTCCATTCCCATGCCGAGAAACCCTCCATCCTGTCCGTTGGCTACGCCACCATCATAAATGGTGTAGGGCAACGCCACCGAGCCGGGCAGAACCCCCTCGGGCTTCCCCTCATCCTTGCGAGCCTGCCAAATCATCGAGCCAATGCTGGGCCAGTCATCCCTTGTGGCGGGCCAATTGCCGGTCAGGTTCTTCGGCTGATGACCGGTGAGATTCCAGTAGGCCCCGGATCGATGGCTCGGCGCATTATGGTGAACGCTTCGGACAATGGCCCAGTGTTCCATGGTGCGCGCAAAGCCGGGCAAATGTTCGCCAATGCGTATTCCGGGAACCGTGGTGGGAATTTCCTTGAAGGTGCCCCTGATATTCTTGGGCGCATTGGGCTTCAAGTCGAAGGTATCCAAGTGGCTGATTCCCCCCCAGCAAAACAGGACGATGCAGGATTTGGCTTTTCCGAAGCCGCGATCCCCCTTGGCTCCCAAGGCCCGCAACGCCAACAAGTCCGGCAGAGCCAGCCCGCCTAAACCAACTTTTAAAAAATTACGCCGACGCATTCTCAACCTTCGGGGCGATAATACCATCTTTTACCCGCCTTGTAAGCTCAAAATGGCTGAAATTCATCATTTCGAAGTCCATCCATCCGACAAAGACGCACGTCCATGTAACGAGGACATAAGGCATAGCAACTCCGGCACGGTGCGGAGTTACGATGACGCGGTGCGAGCTTTGAGCGACGCGCATCCGCGTAACTGCGACAGGCGGCTGCGCAACGTGGAGGGGGGACACAGAAACGGAGCTAGGTATCCCGGTTACATGGGAGCATTGCGGAACAATGGATATTTGCCCACTTTATGGGGTAATGGCTGGTGAGAGACGTTCGATTTTAGACTGCAATTCAGTGCTGAGCTGGCGCGGATTGGAAATCGAAGAGTTCCAGAGGGGCGGATGAAAGCGCGGTAAGTTCCGGCCATCCACACTAGGGACTTTCATTGTCGGCTCCGTCACGCAAACACCCCCCAACCCCATCATGGATTCCACCGGACTTTTTCCAAAATGACCTTGGAAGAGTTGTAAGCCGAATTTTGTCTGCGCCGTTTCCGGCGGAGAGGACCATTTATCTGCTGCGACCTAACCCGGGGCCGTGATCGTTTCCGATCTCGGGGCGGGCCGCTCCTGACCCCCTATTTGGT
>CEVA01034017.1_pt1 | contig 110780 bp, 118 predicted proteins | sample 361521 | NCBI WGS metagenome assembly CEVA01 (sample SAMEA2622823, study PRJEB7988) | marine metagenome | isolation source: saline water (ENVO:00002010), including | reverse complement strand
TTTATTTCATTTATTTCATTTATTTCATTTATTTCTATTCCAGCAACAACAGGTATAACTTTTTTTTCTTTATTTTTATGAGTATCTTGTTGTTCAACTTGAATAGGGTTAATTGGTAAATTAAATACTGTTGCAATTTTTTCATAATTAGCCATAAGTAAGGCAGAACTCATTGACATAGTTATAGTTGCAAGTAATATTTTCATTGCTGTTATAAACATGGTATTCTCCTCTGTTAATTTTTAACAAATTCCGTTTGTTTTTGTATCCTATTTATACATTAGAAAACATATCCTTAAAAATAATTGCATATTATTATACTTATTTTTAAATAAACAAAAAAAGCCCCTATGACTGGGACTTTTTAATTGTTATCTTCTTGGTATAGGCTTACCTAACCCTATCAACATATATTTTTCGTTGTAATGGAGAAAGTCAGAGAGATGTGTTAATTTTGATTTAGCATAATAAGCAAGCATTAAAGAAATAATTTTAAGTTTACTTTTTATTACACCGTCAAGATTATTATCAATTTTAATGGCTTTATAAATTTCAGCATCATACTTTTGAAAAACGCCTGAAAATTTATAATTACCTTCAATATTAGCAAAATTACTATTTTTTCCGCTTAAACCTAGAAGACGATCTTTGATTTCATATAAATGTTGTTCAAATGCATAGATTATTTCTAGGGTATCTGATTTAATTTTTGATAACGCTTTAATGTAATATTTCAACCATTCAATTTCTTTAAATGAAATTATGGTGTATTCAAAATTATCTTCTGTTTTTGAGAAATCGATGTGTGTTAATACAGCAAATAAATCACCTGAACCTATAATCTGATTGAATCCATTTCCTTTGCATAAAATGGTTCCTGTAAAGCTATTAGCTCCGTCAGATATTGTTTGAACGTTATTGTGTTTATACTTGGCAAAATCAAGTGAAACAACGATCTTATTATGAATTTCAATATTCATTTTTATAAATCATCCTATTAAATATATTTGTTATATATATATCAAAGAAAAAAAGTTTTTTCAATATGAAACAATCAGCTTTTGATATTTAATTCAATAAGTTCTTCAAGTTCTTTTGAATCCATATCTTTATATCCTTGTTTTTCATACAAAGAAAATGCCTTTTTCTCAATTTCTGGATCTCTATGGCTTAGAATGGTTAAACAATGCTCTCTATTAGAAACATAGAAATAAGGAGAAGTTTTATCTGTAAGACCAAAAAGATAAAATATCTTAAGTATTTCAATAAACTTCTTTTCTTCTTCTTTGTTTATAAAATAAAAACGTTGAAGATCAAATGAATGACGAAAATCTGTGTTTTCATAATCTAAACCAAAACGTTCAAAAAAAAGTTTTAAATTCTTTTCTTCAAAAACTCTTGAAGATGGACGAATATAATTAAGATAGATTTCTTCTTTTCCTTTGTTAATATTTGTATAACAAACCTGAATGTTTTGTAATTTAGGTTGAGGAAAAGAAAATTGAATTATATCACTATGAAAATAATGCATAGAATTATCGTTTACAAAAATGAAATATTCTTTTTGAAAAAATGAAAACAAACAAGAGTAATCTTCTTTTGAATGATTGTGTTTCGGATTTAAAATCCCTTTATCAAAATTAAAATAGAAAGGTTCTGATTTAATGTATTCTTTATTTAAAAGTTTCGACTCATTAAAATACAATTCTAATGAATAAATAGTAATGTTTTCTTGTTCAATAACGACCTCAGACGTTTTAGTAATGGGGTAGCTTAGAACATCTTTTACTTCATAATCATTTAAAAGTTTATCTAAATAATATTGCTTATGATCTTTTTCTTTTTCTAAATCACATTTTAAAAACAAAGACTCTTTTTCTTTATTAAATGTAAAAACATGTAATTGATTTAACCCATTTAAAAAAGAATCAGTCTTATATCCATCTTGATATTTGCTAAAAACAAACAGTATAGATTTACTCAATTTATGACTCCTTTTTTGGAATAGAAGTAACATTTGTTCTTTCTGATAAAGCAAAGAAAGCGTTCATATTACCAGTATTTTCTAATGCTAAAGTAAGATTATCATAAACCCTTGTGTTATAAATATCTTTATTTTTAAGAAAGACATTAACAGATTTAGTCGCTTCTTTTAATTTTGCCATATAAAAAGCTTGAATTTCTTCTCTTTTTTCTTTGGAGATATTTTTTATTTTCTTAATTGCTTTACGTTTTTCTTGGTAAATACGCTCGTCAATTTCGTCATACTCTTCAGATTTTTTTTCATATTCGTCTTGATATTCAGGTTTTACAGAATAATCACGTAAATAACAAGTTTCTTCACCTTTTTCATTTGAAAAATAATATCTAAAATAAGTATGGAATCCGTGTTGCTTAGATAATTCGAGACAAACATGAGTGTAGTCTCCTTTAACAGCTAGTTCGAACTCTTCTTTCAAAAGCTCTGCGATGGCTTCATTTTTTTCAAAAAGGATATAGTGGTCAAATGCATATTTAGTATCATTAGCTGATAAAAATAATTCTGAGTCTTTTTCAACAACAGGATTAGAACGTTCTTCTTGATTAACGTCAATAAGTTCTAATGTAGCGGCTCCAAGTAAGTATCGAGTAAATGAAGAGTCTGAATTTTTTAAGACATATATTTCTTCCAAATCAACTTCGATGTCTTTTTTACGTAAAGATTCTAAGTCTTCTGGGAAAGAATTAAAATAATCTTTTCTTTTTAGATAACTACCGTCTTCTCGTTTAAACTTTAATGTAAATACAGTTTTTACATCTGGAAATGAGTTTTGAAAATGGATTTCACCAATTAATCCATTTTCATAATGATCATTAATTAGTTTCCCAATTAATGAGGTTCTTTTTGATAATTCTTCCAAATCAAGGAAGCCAGAATCATTCTCATAAACTGGAGTTCCGTTTTTATCGTAAATTTCTAAAAATCTATTTTTCATAAAAAATCTAGCCACCTTTAAATTTAGTGACTAGATTATAACAAAATCAACAATAAATGAAAAGAATTAAATCTCTTTTAATTAATTTAAATTACTTTTGATTTCATAAAGTTGGATAGGATCATAAAGAGAGATTGAAAAAAGTCTTAATGATTCTTCTTGCATAACTTTAATGTCTTTAATAAGAGAAGATTGATCTTCTTCTGAATATTTTTTAAGAATGTCTACAACATTTTCAATTTTTAAGTTATTAAAAGGAGAATGTTCTTCTTTTTATAATTCAAATGGAAGCATTTCATTTAAATCAGCAAGGATACGATGAAATTGTTCTTCAATGATATTGTTTTCACCTTTTAAATTTTAATGTTAAGCAAAATCAGGGATTTTGCTAATGTTTTTTTCATCATACATTCTTGTGTAAGCAACAAAATCTTCATCCCCAACAATAAGTAAATTTTCTTTTATAAATGGTTTAGCAATATCATTCATAAATAAACGAATATCAGTCGCTTCTTCTCGATAAACTTCAAGCTGTTCGACAAGAGCAGAAAAAGACTTATCTAATTCATTTAAGGTATTCTCAGCATCACTGCATAAATCTTCTTCGTTACCTTGATCAAAAGCATATTCAGAATTCATTAATCTAGTATTATAAAGACTAATTGAGTGATTGAATGATTCAAAATCTCCGTTGAATTCGTCAATACGTGCTTCAAGCTTATCAAATGCAGTATTAGTATCACGATTGAAATCAAATAGTTTTTCTTTCATTGTTTCAATCATTTGTTTAATGTTATCTTTGTTCTGGCAATGCTGACTGTTTAGACAATTGTTTTCCAAGATAGAAATCCAGCCATTAACCCACAATTCCATATTTCGAACTTCTATCTCCAAATCTTCTGATTCTGTATTAACATAATCAACGCTACTTATTGTCTCAATGTATTCTTCTGATTCTTGTGCGTTTCTATCTCTAACGAGATCATTGGATTCTTTAATAATATTTTGAATGTCATTCTTCATACTGACATGTTTATCAATAATAGGGTCAATGATAGAACAAAAAGGAACTGGTTGTTTTTGAATTTGATATAATGTCTCTGTTGAAATGCTCATTTTGAATCTCTATTGAGTTAATATGAAACTATAATATACAAAAACAAGAATAAAATCAAGGTTGTTTTTTCATTTTTTTTAAGGTATAGTTGGTGTAAGTAAACGGTTTATATAAAGGTCAAAAATGAATGCTATTACAAATGAAAATTTAGAGAATAACTTCAATAAGGTAATTGAAGGTGATTATTTTATTGAAAACAAAGAAATAAGAATGATTTCAAATCTAATGAAAATGTTTTCAAACATAAAAGAACCAACAAATATTGAAAAAACAATCTTTGTTCTAAGAATGTTCTCTGAGTGTAAGAGTGTTGAGACTCTTAAAAATGTTTGCAATGTAATGATTGACTTAGGTAAATCAAAAAAGTTTTATAAAGAGAAGCATGAAGAATATAGTGAGTATTTTGATTCTTTTCTACCAAAAGTAAAAGAGGCACTAACAGAATATTCTTATTTATTTGAAGGTGAAGAACTTAAATTTATCAATAATTTTCTAGAAAAAGAGACAGAAAATTCTGAATCCCTTGCAAAAGTTCAATATGTTTTAGCAAAATATAAAGCAAAAGTACTATCACGTTCCGTTGACGGTCTTGATTATGATCTTCAAGTTAACCAACAATTAAAGGATTCTGATAAAGATGCAGAATTAATTTTTGCGGAATTAGAAGAAATTGCTCAAACAGCTTTTTTATATTTAAAACAAATAATGGAATTTAAAAATGAAAAATCAAATAAAGATGTTTTAAACCAATCAGCAATTGAAAATAAAACAACGAAAGAAACCATTCTATCATTGCAAAATGCAATTAGAGAAAAAATCAATGTAGGTCAAAAAGCAAAAAATTTTTTAGAAAAAGAAATGAAGTCAAATGTAATGAGAAATGAAAAGATTAGAAATATGTCTTTCGGTTCAAATAATGAATTAAGATTTACATTTGAAGAAGCTGTAAATTTAGTAAAAGAAGTGTTTCTTGAAAATAATAAAGGAATGTATGATTGTTTTGTAGAGCTTCTAGATTCAGGAATGGTTGATTACAAACCAAGAGAAAATAAAAGGTCTGGTGCTTTTGCAGTAAATACACGAGAACTTAACAATAAATCAATCATAATGTTAAACTTTAAAGGTGAGTTAAAAGACGTAATAACATTAGCTCATGAAGCAGGACATGCTTATCACCACAAAGTATTAAGTGAAAATTCAGTATTTTTAAATGAATACCCACTTATTTTTGCAGAAACAGCGTCAATGTATGCAGAGCAAATGGTATATAACAAATTAAAAGAAAAATATGCAAACTCTTCTGAGATTAAGGCTTTGCAGTATTCAAGAGTGATCAAGATATTTGATTTACTCTTAATGGTTCCAAGTAGATTTGATTTTGAAGAGAACTGTTATGATTTACTTAACGATAATAAACTAAGTCTAGAAAACGTTCAAGAAATGCATTTAAAAAATCAAGAAAAGTGGTATGGAAAAAGTAAAGGTAAAGAATCAAGTAACACTTGGGCTATTGTTAGACATTACTTTTTTATTGATAATAGTTTTTACAATCATCCATATTATATGGGTTTTTTAATTAATGAGTTTTTAGGTGACAATCAATCAGAAGAAAGAATGAAAAATTTCCTTTATAAAACGGGATATCAAGACGCCAATAAATGTTTCAAAGAAGCTTTTGGAAAAGATTTGGAATCAAAAGAGTTTTGGGTGTCGATAATTGAAAAAATTGAAGCAGAGCTTGATTTGATTATTAAAAACTTCTAACAAACAAATACAATAATATTGATAATAAATCATTAGCTGTTAATATGTAACAACGAACATATTAAAGGTATAAATATGAAAAAATCAATATTATTACTAACTGCATCAATATTATCCACTTCATTAAATGTGCAAGCTGAATCTTGCATATCTAATTCTTGCCAAACAAAATCTCAAAAAACGTTTCATAGAGATCTTGAAAATTTAACTAGTTTAATGACTCAAATGGAAATAAGGACATTTTTAATCAGAGGAAAAACATTAAGATTAGAGGCAACTACCGAACAATTCTTTAAAAGAGAAAATGGTTTACTATTGTTGTCAGAAGAAGGAAAAAAAAGACTAGAAGCAATAAACGCAGTCTATGGACGATTTCCGAAATCTGAAATGAAAATAGAAGTCTATACAAATAATGTAAGTGTTGGAGAATTAAATGCCAAAAGTTATACTAACCAACAAGCAAAAATGCTATCAATAGGTTTTTTTAATAATTTAAGAACAATTCCTAAATTTGCTGGTAAAGGCTTGATCGGCTTGGAACGTTGCGAAAATGGAAATGCTCATTGTAACAATAGAGTTGTATTTTTCATTGAAAATATAAAATAAAAAAAGACCTTAATGGTCTTTTTAAACTTTATATTGAAGGTCAAAACCGTCTTTAAACTCTTTAATAAATTCTAAAAAATCAGTCTTTTCATCAATTAATATATATGGTCGATAAAAATCTGCATGAAAATATAAAATATTCAAGTTTTGAATGATATCTTTAAAAGAATCTTTTATGTTGAAATCAGAAGCTCCTTCAAAAACATCGTAATTTAATTCATTTTTTAAATGTGAATTAATCAGATTAACTGAATCGTCATAAGGCTTTTTTAAAACAGTGCATAGGATTTGAGTCCCTTCGGGAAAAGTTAATGGTAAAAAATATCCATATGTTTTATTGTTTAAAAGGTTTTTGATTTCAATAAAATCAATAGAATTAAACCCTTTGTTAATTGGTAGTTCTAGTTCTAAATTGCTGGTATATATCTTTGAATAAAGAACATTGTCATTTATATCTTTTACGGAAGCTATTACTTTATGTCCATTGATAAAATTTTTATCAACTATTTCCTGAGTAAGAACGAAATCGCCTGTTTTATTGTTAATTGATAATTTACCTTTATAACTTGTTTTTTTATGGATTTTATAAACTGTTTTTCTGTCACCTTTGCTTATTGATAAATACATATTAGAGCAAGAAACTGAGTAAGGTTCTTTGTCAATTTCAATAGAATTTAGTTTGTTTTTATTTTCAATATTAAAATTTAATTTAGAGTTTGTGATAAATTCGTCTAATTCTTTTAAGTTTGAATAAACAAGAAACTCAGAGAAAATAGCTTCTGTTTTGTTGAAATAATTCATTATATTTTCAAAGTATTCCAAATCTTCAATTTTTAAATTCAAATTAAATGCTTTATCTAAAAAAGAATTAGGTAGATTGAAATTATTAATAAATTGATAACTAGAATCTAAATATTCAAACTCATCATTAATAATTTTTAAAACAGAAGGGTCAGTCAAAGCTACCCCTTTATTAAAGTTGTCTGGATTTTTTTTCTTGAACTCAAGCAATGCCTTTCTAATTTCATTTTTCATTTTAAATCCTTTTATTGATCAGAACCGTCTAAAAAATTACAATTTTTATCCATGCATTTAGCTGCTTGAATCATTGAGTATGCAAATTTATCGATAAAGATTTCTTTTAATTCTTTAAGGTCTGCTGGCACTTTAGGACTCATGATTCCGCAAGAAAGTGTCAATGCGTCTTCAAGAAAAATACTAAATAGATTTCCAGAAAGATTCATTCGTTTGAAAATACTGTCATATTCTTCTTTAACTTTTGAATCAACTCCATACTTAATCATTTGAAATTCATAGACGGTTTCAAGTTTTAAAAGGTGTGCAAATAAATCAGAATAAGCCTTTAGAAGAACAACACAATCAACTTCGTATTCTTTTATCATTGATTTAATAGAATCCAGTTTGCATTGAATGCAAAGGATTAATTGCCTCATTTGTTCTGCGTCTTTTATTTGATCAATAGATTCTACAAAATCATTGACCATATCGTCAACAACACTAAGAATAAAGACCTCTGGAACAAAATTAGGGAACTCACGAGCGAACTCATGTTTTTCCAGTAAGTTAGCCTCAATAGTTAATAGTCCACTACTATCAGCATTCTTATTTTTTTTGAGTTTTTTCTTCGTTTTTCTATGTAGAGACATAGCTTCTGTTGATAAAGTTTTTGTTTCTAAATAAGCAATGCCTTTGTTGATTTTACTACATTCATTTTTAGATAAAAGCAATACATCTTCAAGTTTGTTTTTTTGACCCAATGTATTGATTTTTTTAAGAACAATGTCAATTTCTTCCAATGAAAGTGAAACACGAGAAAGTTTATAACCACAAAGATAAGCAATTGTAGTCACAGGTAAAATTTTACCTTCATTTTTACTGTGCTTCTGAATAAGGTCTATTGCGGTTTCTTTTGTAATGTTTTTTTGGTTTAGAATAATATCAAACATAATGGTCTCACTAAAAAAAATAATGCTTATTATATCAAGAAAAAAGATTAAAGTAAATTAAGATCTTAATCTAAATTAATATCTTCAAAACCCAATGGCTGCTCTTCTTTTGTTTTAGTCGTTTCATAATGTTCTTTTTTGCAGATATCACATTGATAAACCCATAGGTAATATCTTCTATTAAAAATGTCAGTAGACGTTGACGCTCGATAAGGGGTGTATGAATGTTCGCAATTATCGACAATTTTTTTAATTTCTTTAACTTCTTTAATAGTCGATTCAATTCTTTCTTTAAATGTTTCTAATTCAAACAATGCATCTTCTTCAGTAGAAAGTCCATCTCTGACTCTTTTAATAATTGCACTAAGGTTAATATCCCTTGGAAGTCTACTTTTTTTGAATTCGATATATTTATCGGAAACTTTAATTTTATCATTTTCAATAATAAGAAAACCAGTAGATAAAGGTTCTCTTGCAAATTGTTTATAGTCTTCAAAGAAAATTTCCATTTTGTCTGCTGCTTTAACGATTTCTCTTTCTTCATTAGTAAGTTGAAACCATTCTTTTTTAATTTGCTTAATTCTGCTTGTTTTCATATGAATCTCGTTTCTTTTTTTACCTGTATTTTATCACGTTTTTTTTGATGTTTAAATAAAAAATTAAAGGCGGTAAATAAAAAGACATTTAAGTTATAATAAAGAAAATATCTTTTTATAAAATAATATTATTTTTATTTTTATGATTTTAAAATAAGTGTTATTTTATTGATATAAGGGAGATATAAAAGACAAAGGAAGTAAAATGCAATATAAAAAATCAATAATAGCATTAAGTCTTTGTTCAGCTTTTGCAGTAGCGAATACAAATACAAATTTTATGGCAATTATAGACATAGAAAATACAGTAGCTCAAAAAGCAGGGACAAAAGAAAAAAACATAACACCTTGGGTTAACGAAGGTGGTGAATATTCTTGTTCGACTTGGACACCAAATGTAAACACAATAGATTATGGTATTGTTTTTGAACAATCACAAAATTGTAACCAAAATCAAAAAAGAACAAAAGATATATATACGGTATATAATACAGGTGCAGAAGTTTATGAAAAGACAGTAACAGAATTTCAAACAATAACCACAACAAATAAACAAGATAACACAGGGACAAAAAACTTTAAAGAAAATCAAAGAGCTGATCCTTGGGGTGAGTGGATTGATGATAAGGACGGAAACTATGATTGTGAGATTTGGAACCCTGACACTTCAACAGTAAATTATGGTGAATCTTTTACACAAACAAGAGATTGTAAGTTAGATCAAGACCGTTATAGAGATGTCTATGACGTATGGGCTGATGGAACAGAAACTTATAATTCTACTGAACAAGAATCAAGAACTATATCAGACACAGAATCTCAAAGTGCAGTAGGATCTAAAAATTATATAGTAACAACAAGAAATGACTCTTGGGTAGATTGGGAAGATGTTAATGGTCATTATGCTTGTAATACTTGGAATCCAAATGTAAACACTATAGATTATGGAAAATCATTTACTCAGACAAGAGATTGTTCACAAGATCAAACTCGTTATAGAAATGTTTATGATGTATGGGCAGACGGAACTGAAACATTAAACACTGTAGATGTTGAAAATAAAACTATTACTGAAACAGAATCCCAAATAGCTGTCGGAACAAAGAATTTTAAAGAGAATGAAAGGGCAGATCCTTGGTCTAACTGGACAGACACAGGTTCTCATTATGATTGTGGAACTTGGAGTCCAGCACCAAGCACTATAAATTATGGTCAATCATTTACTCAATCTCGTAATTGTTCTCAAAATCAATCAAGAACAAGGGATGTTTATGATGTATGGGCAGACGGTTCTGAAACATTAAACAGAACAGAAAAAGATACTCAAACAATAAATGAAAATGAGTCTCGTTCTGCAACAGGTTCTAAAAACTATATAACAGGAACAAGAACAGGTAACTGGAGTGGTTGGAGTGATTCAGGTAATCAGTATAATTGTTCTAGTTGGTCTCCTTCGGCTTCAACAGTGAATTTGGGTTCTACATTTGAACAGACTCAAAGTTGTAAGCAAAATCAAACAAGAACAAGAACGGTTTATAACTTATGGGCTGACGGAACAGAAACTGTGAAGAACACTGAAACAGGCAGTCAAACAATAACTGAGACAAATAAAAGAAATGCAACAGGAACGAAAAACTATATAACAGGAACAAGTTATGGTTCTTGGTCTAGCTGGACAGATAAAAATGGTCATTACTCTTGCGGTAGCTGGTCTCCTGCGACTTCAACGATTAATTATGGTCAATCATTCACTCAAACACGTAGTTGTAAACAAGATCAGACACGTTCAAGAACAGTATATAATGATTGGGCTGATGGTTCTAAGACTGTGAAAACAACAGAAACAGATACTAAAACAATTAATGAGAATGAATCTAAATCAGCAACAGGAACGAAAAACTATGTGACCAGTACAGCTTATGGTTCTTGGAGTAGTTGGAGTGATTCAGGTGGTCAATACAGTTGTAGTTCTTGGTCTCCTTCAACAAGTACAATCGAGCAAGGTGTTAGGTTTACACAAAACCAAAGCTGTAAACAAAATCAAACACGTTCTAGAACTGTTTATAACGTATGGGCTGACGGAACACAGACTTATAAATCTACTGAAAATCAAAGTCAAACTATAAATGAAACAAATAGTAGAACAGCAACAGGAACAAAAGTTGTTTATGGAACTTGGGTTAAGACAGGAAGTAGGTCAACACCAGGCTGTTTCCAAACAGATCCAAAACCAACTTGGAGTTGTAAAATAGGAGAAAGCTATACTCAATACGAAGATGGTCGTGGTGATTATGGTGGTTGTTTAGAAACCTATTGGAGTTGTCAATAAAAAAAAGTCCTTTTGAAAAGGACTTTTTTTTAAATTTTGTAACCTACTCTAAAAAAGAAGAGTTCATAATTACCAGTAAAATGTTCAGCTAATTTATCAGGAAAGTAAGTGAAATCTAATTGTAAGTGATCTAGAAAATTTAAAGTAACCATAGGAGAGACAATTGCTTTTGTGGCTCTATATTCATCATAGCCAATAAATTCTCTGTATCCACCATAATTGTTGTAAAACATTTCTCTGTATGTTCGATTAATAATGCCAGCATTAACATTAAACTCAACACTGTCAATAATATAGTTAATAGGGATTGTATATTTATAAGCAACAGAAACTTGAAAGGAATCACCGTCAAAGCTATCTTTCATGTACCAAGTCCCTAAGCCAAGCCAATGTTTGTTATTTTTACTAATACTTTGGTAATATTCTACACCAAAACCTCTATGATTTTCATTAAGAGGAACGTCCATATAACCAAGTTTATCAGAATCATGTTTTGACCAACCACCAAATTTTAACTCAATAGAAGAATCATCTTCAAAAAAAGAGTTTTCTTTAGCAAAAACATTTGTTGATAAAACCATAGTTATAAAAAAAATAAAAAAAGCATTTTTCATTAATTTGTCCTCCATATATAAGTTAATAAAATTTGTATCGTTTAGATTGATTTTCCATTAAATAAAAATGAGTTGAAGGTTTTCCTGTTTCTTCAAAAGTCCAGTGTTTACTACGATTATTTACTTTAACAACAACGTGTTTTAGATACATATCACTATTAAATACTCTAATCATATTATAATCATTATAATAATGATCTCGCCAATCTGCTGGCATAGAATCAGTTTCATTGATTGCGATATGAAATGTTAAACCATCATTAGTGACAGAAACAAAGCTTTTTGCTTTTTGAATTGATAAATCATTCTTAAAAGGTCTTTCTTTTTTTAATGAGAAAATACTTTGTTCTCTTAGTAAGTCACGATCAAATTGATAAAACTCTTTGTCGATACTGATTTCTAATGGAATTCGAGAATCTAACATTTTAGACATAGTGTGATGTTCGATGGTATATCCTTTATCAGTAATGACACTCGCTCTATCAGCATGATAATTAACATCAATCTCTATAAAGTCAGTTTTCGTAGCTTCAATATTTTCACTATCACCAATTTTAATAGCTTGATCACCATTAATTGATTTTAAGAAGAAGTCTTGTTTAAAAGCAAGGAAATCATACCCTTGGAATCGAAAAATCATATATTCAGCCGATTTCAAATCGACAGGTGCAAAGTTACCTTTAAGGTAAAGATTAAAAGTAATATCTCTTCCAGAAGTTTTACCTTGCATTAATAATTCTGGCTGAATAGGGTTTGGAACTCTGGATTTAAAATGCGTTAAATCACCATAGTGATCTAATTTTTTTTCAACAAAATAACTTTCTTGCCTATCATAATCAAAAAGGAAATATGCCCCTTCTTGTTGCACCGCTTCAATTGAATCTACTTTTGTAGTAAACATCTCAAATAAAGATCCACTAGCAAAAGAACTTGCACTAAAAAAAACTGCAATTGCAGTTGTAAATAATTTTTTGAATATCAAATTACTCTCCTTTATTTTTCATTGATATTATAATTGATTTTTTTAAATACTTCTTCGGCTAATGCCTCATTTTTAGAAATATACTTTATTAAATCTGATTTTAATTCTTTAAGAACATTTTTATACAAAAAATAAAAGAATTTATTGTTGTTTTTTGCTAATTCTTCATTCTTTTCGATTTCTTTAAGTATCTTTTTAGATTTAATAAGCAATGTTTCATTATTTTTTTTAACACCTTTAACTTGTTCTATTAAAGACTTTTTATCGACTGCATTATTAATGATATCAAGATAACCAGTGATTTCATTAAGGTGTTCGATATTGCCCTTTAATCCTTTAATTATTTCTTTTGCAGATTTTTCAAACAAACTCAGCATTTTGTAGTATTTAAAAAAAATCATATATACTCCAAAGGCATATCTTCTAATATGCCTTTTCTTTAATTAGTTGTGTTGGTAATTACCAGTCCATTTCTGAACACTATCTGATTTAATCTTGGCTAAGAATAAGCCATTGTTAAGTTGATTAACAGCCATTTTTCTTGGAGAGTAATTATCTTTCAAACCTTCTTTGTTTAAATCATAAAATGTTTTATCTATTACTACTTCGTTAAGAATTGGACATAGATAAGGGTCAAATCCAAATGAGTCTTCTGGAGCCATAATATCACTTGCATTCTTAGCAAGAGCACATTTAATTTCGCCACGATAAATGTAAATAAAACCTTCGTCTTTTATAGCTAAAGAAGTAATCCATTTAATGTCTGGATTGTCTTGTTTTTTGAGTTCTTCAATCTTCCAACGAATATCTACGACTTCTTCGCCATTCACAACTAAAACAGTGTCTTCGACAAGAAGATTGTCACCTGCGTCTATTGCCTTATAAAGAATAACATCGTCAATAGAACTATCGACTTCTTTCAGGTCTAATCCTTCAGCGATTTCAAAAGATAAACCAAATCGTTTAAATTCTTCTATTTTATTAAGATTAGAAGTGGTTAGTTTAATAGCTTTATGTAGCATAATTTTTTCTCTCATTTCAAATAATGTGGAAATTATAATGGAAGCAAGAAAAAAAGTAAAGAAAAAGTTTTAATTTATATGGAAATATCAACACCTATTTTAACTTCTGATTGAATACTTAGACCTTGCCTTATTTCGAGTATTTGAAAATCATAAACAGAAAATTGATTAGTTTTAAGAAAAGAATCCCAAAGCGTTTTTTCTTCAATAATAAAACTGAAAAAGTCAGAAACACTTTTGAAAGTTAATGCTTGCTCACTGTTTGTGACAACAAAAGACTTAATAGCTTCATGCTCAATGTCTTCAAAGTGTCCTAATGCAAGAAACCTATTTTCTGAATTGACTTTTAACCCGACAACATAATAAGGTTCTATTTCTTTTGGCTTGTAAGCTGGAAACATATTCATGATAAACTCCTTTTGATAAGGATTCTATCACAAAGATACAATCCTTCAATGAAGAGTTGAAAAAAAGAAGCGATTTTGCTATAATAGCATTCTATATTTTGTGGAAACAAAGGCAATCAAATATAATGTTTAATTCAAGAAAAGGAAAAAATGAAAATGGTTGAAGAATGGTCTAAAATTGATAGAGTTGCTTTAAATAGAGTAGAAACAGATTGAAAAAGGACTCATTATGTTTGAAGATAAAAAATATGAATTGAATGACAAAATAGACAATATTCTTTTTAAAATACGTAGAGTAAGAGATAGAAACCCTATAAAGTCATATTTATTTATGGGATTGCTTTTCGTAATTAATATCTTTTTACTTCTCTCTAATTTTTTAGTGGGAATACTAACAAGTTTTTTGTTATTCACAATTAATTTCGCACTAAAAGGTGAAGCACCTTTTAAAGAAAACTTAGATTTTAAAGAATATTCAATAAAAAAAATGGCATATTCAAAATATAAAAATGAAAAGGCTATTTTATATCAGTTCAAAGCATTGAAAGAAGAAACTGATTTGGGTATCTTAAAAGAACATTATCGCATAGTTTCTAAAATAGTAAGTAAACATAATTCTGTGATGAATTTTATTGAAAATGATTTTTACATGACTAAAAAATATAAGAAAGGGATTCCTTCTTGTCTAACAGGCTATTATTTTTCTCTGCTACAAAACAAAAAAGAATATTATAGCAATATATCATTACTGCAAGAATTATTAATGGATTTAGAGTTAAGATTGTTAACCTTAGAAAATAAATCAAATTCTTTAAATGATAAGAAGGAAATTAAAGAGAAGTCATTAAAAATAATTGAAGAAAAAAAGAAAAGAATGTTAAAAGAAATTTCAAGTTTGGATCACCAAAAAGAAGTGATTGAAAAAGAAATCAAAGAAATAGAAATTAAACAATTTTACAAAGAAAATGATATGTTTGAAATAAACGAAGAAAGTTACACTGAGACTTTATAATCTCTTTTTAAACTTTGAAATCAAACACTTAAAGAATAAATAATATAATGCTGTTGCTTCACTAATAATTTATAGTAATATAGAAACTCCAAGGGAGAAAGAAAAATGACCATTAATCAAGATAAATTAGAAATATTAGAGAAACTACGTTCTTATCAGGAAGATGATAAACATGTTTTAGTCTATATAGTAAATGAAAAAATACAAAGAGAAGAAAATCTTAAAGATAGCTACTTTATAGGAAAAGGTGATCAATTAGTGTCATCATTAATTGACGCTAAACATTTTGATACAGAATGTCTTGCAAAAGAAGAGGTAAATAAGAAGAATGATGATTCTTTGATAATAGCACCTCTTTCATTATTTATAGATAATGAAATTGCAGCATTGCTTGGAGTAAAATTAATAGCTTAAAAAAATCAACCGAAAAAAAATAGAAGACACAAAAGAATCGATCTTTTGTGTTTTCTATTTTTGAAAGAAAATATTAAAAATAAACGTCTAGGGTTAAAATAAAGAGGATAAATTAATGAAAAAAGTTTTATACATACATGGAGCATTTAGTGCATTCAAACCTGACTCAGAAAAAGTAAAAGGACTATCAAAAGAATTTGAAGTTGTCGGTGTCTCTTATAGTATTGAAAAGCCATTTAATGAAAACATGAAAATCCTAGAAGATTTTTGTGTAGAAAATGAAGTTGATTTCATTGTAGGAACTTCACTGGGAGGTTTATTTGCTTCTGAATTAAGCTACCGTTTAGGTAAACATTCAATTTTAATCAATCCTTGTGTAGAACCACAAATGTCGCTATCAAAAATTATTGGTAAGCAACAAAACTTTGCAACAGGCAAAGAAGAAGAATTAACTGCAGAACTTGTAGCAACTTATCCAAACATGGCAAAGATAGAGCGTTCTTCAATGGTGTTCTTAGGAATGAAAGATGAATTAATTGACGCAAATAAAACAGAATTACTGTATAAAGATAAAACTCAAATTGTAAAAAATGAAAATGAAGATCATTATTGGGAATTTTTTGAAGAAAATAAAAAAATAACAGAATTTATTTCAAAAAGAGTAGCTTAAAAAATATAAAAAAACCGTAGAAACATCTACGGTTTTTTTTGTTTATCCTTTATATTCTTCCAACCTTTTTCTTTTCCAATGAAAATCATTGTTAGGTTTGAGAAAAGATTCATGTTTCGCTACAAAACCAATACTTCCAAAATCCTGATTTTTTATTTTTGTGATAGAGAAATTTTCTGACAATAAATCATAATCCAACAACTCTTTTACTAGTTTGTTAAATTGTTGGCTATTAAAATCATCAGTGTAATAGATAGCTTCAACCTTACGATAAAACTGCAGTGCATAATCTAAATGTGTTTTTTCAATTTCGTGAAAAACACCAATAACACCATCAGATAAACCGTTGGTTTCGTCGTAATACAGTCCATTTTGGAAAAAATAATTATCGCCTTCCTTGTTCTTAATAGTGAAAAAATCAATAGATTCTTTTGAATAACCTAATAAAGTTCCTGCTACTCGGTGAGACTCAGCATTTTCAAGAAATTGAGGAGTGGCAAGATTAAATAATTCAATATAAATTGAATCGATAGCTTCAACACTTCTGTTTTTATGATCAAACTCTTTAACTGTTCTGATTTTAGACTTTAATTTTGGGTGTCCAAAAATAACAGGTTTTCCACCTTGTTCAAAATACTCTTCTTCTTGATGATTATGTGGAGCAAATAATGTCGTATAACTTCCTGCTCCTTTAAGCCACGGACATTTTCCATTTTTATCTCGAAGAATTTTGACTTCTGGATTGTGCAGCCACCCAACATTGTTTAATAAGAAATCATAAGCTTCCGAAAGCGACATGGATTTTAAATGATTTGTTTTTTCAGTATAAAAAGGTATTGTTTTCAAAAGTTATTCCTCTTAAAATGAAAATAAATGATTGTTGTCGGTTAATTTTCGAACATAAGCAAGAGCTTCTTTCCTTGAAAAGAAAACACAACAATTCTCATCATTATAAGCGAGTTCTAATTTTTCTTCACTATGATTATAAAGCGTTGCAATTTCTTTACTATGTTCTTCACCAGAAAATTTAGCAATAACAAAATGAGTATTATCTGAATAGTTTTCAATTAAACGTTGAGAGCAATAAGTCATTTCTTCTAACTGAATAAGTTTTTTACCTTTTTTAACGTTAGCAAAAGAATTAACAAATACAGCAAAGAGTGTTTTGTCTTTAAAATTAAAATCAGTAACACTAACAGGTTTAAATGCAGTTTCCATATACTCTTTTTCATATTCATTCCATAATTTAAGAGTATTTTCAACATTACCCAATAAATCAATAATGTTTTGATATTGCTTTATCTTTTGTTTTTGTGTTTCATATTGTTTTGTTTCTATTTTGTTAGATTTTGCTTTCAACAAAAACTTTTCTACATAACAAAAAATATCATTAGCAATCTTTTCAGGAGAGCTATATTGATTAATGTTACGCATACTTACAATTCTAAATATTGGATCTGAATAATATTTGGTGGATATCGTGACAATATCATTGAAAAAATCTTGAATGCCATTTTCAATTGAAGCATTTTCAATGTTTGCTATATTGACAATATACTTCATATGAAGAAGTCCATCTTTAACCAAATCAATTCTTTTTTTCTCAATAACACCAAGTTCTTCGTTAGTCTTTAAAACACAAGGAAAAGAGTTTCTTGACTCATTTTCAAATCGAAGTTCTTCTAAAAGTTCGGCATTCATTCTCAACATTTTTTATTACCTTATAGTTAATAAATTAATTATAACATAACAAGCATAAAAAAAACCAGTGTGGAAACTGGTTTTTTTCATTAATATTATAAAATATTGTTAAAGATAAAAAAAAGCATGTCCCAAAACTGAAACACGCTTTAAGTTTTAATTAAATGTAACTAATTGTAAATCAAGAAATAAGAGTGCTAATAAATCTTGTCTTTATATCTTTAATTGCGCTCTTTGCTTCTTCCAAATTCTGATAAAACCGCAAATCAGAATATCCAGAAGAAAGTCGATATTCACCGTTATCTTTTTCTTTTTTGATAGTAAAAGAAGCAGTCGTATAAGCTCCGTCTTCTGATTCAGAATGAACTTCGAAGATTTCATAAAAATCAGTATCAGAATGAGATTGTTCTCTTAAAGATACGTGAGTAATTTTGTATTTTTTTAAAGTGATAATTGAACTTTGTGAACCATCGTCTAAATCAGAAAAACGTAGAGAACCATTTAAGCTAATTGCATAAATTTCTTTACCGATATTCAAATCGTGATCAATGACTCGAACAGTGTTGTTATCAATATCCTTTAAATGAGAGTAATTATCATCAAAATATTTTTGAAGGTCTTCTTTGTTTTCAAATGATTCGTTAATAAAATAAGCATTTTCCTTAATTAGTTTAGAAGTCTCACGATAAGATTTATCAAAAAGTTGTCTCATTTTATTTGGTTTGTAATCAATAATAGAAGATCGATTTTTCTTATGGTTTTCCTCAATCATAAAATAAAATGATTCTTCTAGGTTGCGACTTGGATCTTCTTTTGTGAAACCAACATAATTATTGAAATCAAGTAGATTTTCTTTTTCGGTAGCACGATAGTCAATAGAGACATTACAAGAAATCTTTGTGTAAAGACCAAATTGAGCTAAGTATTCACCACGACTAATTGTTTTTATCTTAAACATTCAAGTAAACCTTTATAGTTAATTAATGAATGTATTTTAACAAAAAAAACGTATATTTGTAAACAATTAAAACTCATTATTCATTCTTTTTTTTATTCCAATTTTCTATTTTACGATATATCGTAGAAGGACTTATTTCAAGATGTTTTGCAGCAAGCGGAATACTTCCATTGCAATGTTTTATAACTTTCTCCACAATTATCTTTTCATAAATCCATAACGGTTTTATTGTATAATCAATTTCGGTAGTCAAAATGTTTTCTTGTTCTGTTTTTTCTTTATGTTCTTTTTTATCTTTAATACTAAAAGGAACCATGTCAAAAGTAACTTCTTCTCCAGAATTTAAAACAACAATATTACGTATAACATTTTGCAATTCACGAACATTGCCTGGCCATGAATAAGATTGAAAAAGCTCAATGACAGAATCAGAAAAACGACTCATTTTTTTACCTTCTTCAAGAGCTGTTAATCCTAATATTGCATGGGCGATATCAATAATATCTCTTTCACGATTTCTTAATGGTGGTAAGAAAATAGGTATAACATATAATCTATAATAAAGATCTTCTCTAAATCGTCCTTTTTTAACTTCTTGTAAAGGATCGCAATTTGTAGCACAAATAAACCTGACATCAACCGAATATGTTTTAGAAGATCCAACTTTTTGATAAGTACCTGTTTGAATAAATCTTAATAGTTTACTTTGCAAATCAAGATCCATTTCACAAAGTTCATCAAGCATTAAGGTTCCTTTATCAGCCATTTCAACCGCCCCTTTTCTATCAGAGATAGCTCCTGTGAATGCTCCTTTTACATGACCAAAAAGTTCACTCTCGATTAACTCTTTTGGAATAGCAGCACAGTTTATTGCAATAAAAGGTTTATCGTTTCTATCACTTGCGGCATGAACAGCTTCTGCACAAACTTCTTTTCCTGTACCACTTTCTCCTGTAATAAATACAGTAGCTTTACTCGAAGAAGCTGCTTCTATAATACGGTAGACTTCTTGCATAGGTAAACTATTTCCTATAAAGCCTTGGTACTGTGCTCCTTCTATTTTTTTTGTTTTAATGTTGTCATTAAGTGTGCTTTTATCTTTTAATGATTTATTAACAGTAATTCTTAGTCTGTCAGCTTCACAAGGTTTAATTAAAAAGTCTTGTGCTCCAAATCGAATTGCTTCAATTGCAAGGTCCATTGTCCCATGAGCAGTCATGATAATCACAGGAATGTTAATATTTTCTTTTTTTATATATCCTAATATCTCCATTCCAGTCATGTCGGGTAGTTTTAAATCTAACAATATTAAATCAGGAGTGCAATCTTTAATAAACTTCAAAGCTTCTTTACCTGTTCCTACAATGTTTACATTAAGATCAAGTGGACTTAAATAAGATTTATATAATGCAGCAATAGAAACAGTATCTTCAACCATCAAAATTTTATTTTTTTTCATATTAAATCCTTTTTTAATAAAAAACTATTTTATGTCATATCATATCATCATTTAATCAAATGTTAATATCTTAAAATTAAAGTTTTAAATGAAAAAACAATCAAGCTTAAAGAAGACCAAGCAGCTAAAATACAAAATGCTGTAAATATTGGTTCTTTTTTGATTTTAACTTGAAAAATTTCATTGTCCCAAATAAAAATTTTAAATGTAACCAATGCTGCAGTAAATACTGAACTTGCAAAAAATGTCCATGATTCAAACCCAAGCGGAACGTGAGTATAAAAAAAACAACAAGACGTAACAAAATAAAAAGCTATTCTTTTAAGCTGTTCAGTTTGATCCTGAAATAAATTAAGAAAAGACATATTTTTAAACATAGATTCACCTTTTAGTATCGAAAAGTTAATTTTTTCTTTCCAAATTTGTAGATTGTGTCTTTTGGAACAAATTCTTTTGTTAAATTATAATAAATGCCAGTGTCATTAGCAATACTTTCGTTTAACATATAATCTAATGCTTCTTGTTCATCCTCTGAACAAAAAAGTAGTTCTTTATCAGCATAAACAGAAGTGACTTCTATTTGCTCTACTTCAATATTTTCCATATTCTCATCGTCAACAAGCTCTTTAAATAAAACATAAGTTCTTTGCATGTCGCTTTCTGAAAAATCTTTTAATATATCTTCCAGACTGGCAGTTTTTTTCTCAAAACGTTGTTTTGCAAGATCAATAACCTCGTCTGATCTATATAAGTCATTAACTTCATTTTTAATATATGAAATTGCTTCTGCTAATGATAAAAACATTATTTACCTCCTTCAATGACAACAGAGTCTTGAAGACTGTTAGCTCTGGAATCCCAAATTTCAAGTTTTGCAATCTTTTTTTTGTTTTCGAAATAGTTGTTTATATTTTCAATTCTAAAAAAATAATGGTCAACAACAATAGAAAAAGGAATACTGCCATTAAGTTCAAAATATTCACGAACAAGCTCAATAGCATTTCTTTTATTAAAGTCAGGTGTAAATAAAAACTTAAAAGTATTATCGCCAGATATTACTTTGATATAAAGTATTTTTTTATAACTATTTGGAGCAAAAGAAATCATTTTGTCTTCTAGTATGTCAATAATTTTAAAAAACTCACTAGGTTTCCCGTTCGACAAAATAGATTGAACGTTGATGTCTTTTGGGTAAGTATGATAATGATTTGCATAGTATTTAAATGCTTGTTGAATTCGACACTTTATTTCATTATCTTCATCTAGCTTTCTAGGAATATTAACAGCTAAAAGTTGTAATTCTCTAAGAAAATCTTCTGTTTTAATAAACTTCATATTGCAATCCCTTATAAAAATTCCAATGAACGAATGTCTTTGACGATTTTTTCAATATCATCATTACTAGGTCGTCTTGCAATAAAAGCAAAAGCCATATCATATGCGCCTTCTGAATTAAATATATCTGTTTTTTCAACAGATTGGATTCCAGTGGTATCCTCAATAAGCTCTAATGCTGCATCGTAATTGCCATATGCATAACCAGAATTTTCAATTTCTGCATAAATTTCAAAAACTTTAAATGCATAAGTCAAAACGTTTAATTCTGGAGTATCTAGTAATTTATAAGTTTTACTTTTAACAGAATCTTCAACGGAAATATTTTTTAAAGATTCATCTTTAAAACCATATTTTGTAAATTGATTGTCAATAGAGTGATCAATGAGTAATAATGGAGTTTCAGAAACAGGCTCAACAGAAACAAAGATAATTTCTGGATAATTTTTAGCAGCTAACATATGTTGCTCAAAATCATTAAGGATTTTTTTAATAACACCTTTTACTGTTTGAATGCCGTCTTTAATTCCAAAATCCCAAGCAAGAATAAAATTAATAAAATTATTTGTCTTCTTTTGAACATTGATATGATAAAAATGATTAAGAATAGGCTTCTTTTGTTCCACTAAGGCAAAAAGCATTTCTTTGTTATAAGGAACACCTTTGCCAAGCTCTTTCTCTAACTCAATAATAATATTATTTAAGAAATCTTCTGCTTTAAATTCGTATGCTAGTGTATCTTTATTTAGTGTTTTGATATTCATAATATATTTTACCTTTAATGTATTATGTAAGCTTACACTCTTTCCAAAACCTACATAAAATAAAAGTTAAATATTTATGCTTAAATGTCGGTTAAATAATTTCCAGCTCTTCAAAATGAAGTGAGTGTTATGCCAAGGAGAAAAACTCCCCAAATTGACTGATAAGCGATTAAACCTTAACTTCCAATTCGTTATGACACTATCATATCAAACAAAGAATAAAAAGGCAATAAAAAAAGCTTTAATTTTTCAATCAAAGCTTTTTCGTTTTTTCTTGTCTTTACTCTGTTTGTTGAGACAATGTTTTATATTCTTTCATCAAAACACGAACTTGACTTCGCTTGTTGATATATCGTGCAAATTGAGTAGGAAACATTGCGAATTGTTTCCAAAGTGGAAGTTTAGAGAATGAAGCGTCAATCTTTTTAAGTTCATTTCGACGAGATTTAAATTCTCTTTCTACCATATCAATAGTTCTTTCTGTCATGAGATTTTCCCTTTTTATTAAAATGTTCAATAATTATACTATCAATCAAATATCAAATCAAGATTTATTATTTTTTGAAATAATTAAAGCCCAAACAATAAGAACGTTCCAGCTCTTGCAATCGCAAGAAATATCGTCAAAATTAAAAATACCACCACTATAAGTAACATTATTTATGCCAAAACCTTCGTTGATATCAAGATCTTTACCTTTATCAAAAGTGATTGTTGTTTCAGGGAAACCTAAATAATCTTTAAACTTGATTGTAGAATTTTTACCATTTTCACCAATATGAACTTTATAATTATTTATTGTGAGATTTTTTTCGAAAGAATGTCGTAAAAATGAAAGAATGTCATGTTCTCCAAAATATTTAAGAACAACTTCTGGAAATTCATTATCGACATTTTCAAAAATATTGACAATCATTTTTGAAATTTCGTCAGATTCATTGACTTGAAGATGACTACTCTTAAAAATCTCGTCTTTATTTCTTACCTTAGCTATTCTTCGCATTCTGTCGTTTAGGTGTAAAGCTAGTTTTTCTTTAAAATCCATAAAATAAACCTTCTGTTTTTTTAATGATAACACAACATACAAAAAAAAGATATAAAAAAGAGCCTTGGAAAAGCTCTTTTTTAAACTTAAGTTAAATTATTAACTTCGACGAATACCTAAAAGAGCACTCATAATATTAATAATAGGAAGATATAGTAAACCAGCAGTGTCAATGGCTTTATCAACGGTTTTCTCACAACTCATTGAGTAAGACCAGTAAAAACCAATAAAGATAGACATACCAACAATAATTACATATTCATACCAAACACCAAATGTCTCACCAAAGAAAATCATAGATGCTAAGTGTGATAGAACAATTGCAAGAACTACAGTTGAAACAACACCAACCGTTTTGGCAAAGAACTTAGGAAACATAGAACCTAATGCCATCATAATACCAGTAATTAATGCAGTTTGTAAGAACACTGTTTGTAATACATTGGCGTCATAACCTTCCGTAATAGGAACAAGTAATACACCAACAGGCAATACAATCATATTGTAACCAATAAAACTAATAACTGGATTATCAGATTTTTCAAATAAAACATGTCCTGAAAAAGCAGAAACCAAGTATAGAAGACTGATCCAAACCGAGTTTTGCACAACCCACTCGAAAGATAGAGATTGAACAATAAAGTAGTTCATTAAGAATCCCCAAGTCAATGTAGCACCAACAATAAGGTTAAACATAGAATCAGTGATAGTTGAATTTTTAAAACTTGAATTCGTAGTAATCATATTTTCCTCGTTAAGTTAAATTACATTTATCTTAAACGAAACCTATGTTTTTTAGGCAAGAGACTTCGAGTAAAATTTGAAAAAAAGTATATGTTTTCAAAGTCTAAGAGCTTGCTCTATTCAAGTTGTGTAATTATTATATCGAAACCTATTCAAAAAATCAACATATTTTTTCAATTATTTTTCAATTATTTTTCAAAATAAAAAATAAAATATCCTTTAAATTATGAAAAAAAACTAATAAAAATGTGACGATATTTTTAAAATTATTAAAATAATATAAATTATAATTATGAAGTAAAAATAGATAAAAAATAAAACTTCAAAATAATAATAACAATAACAATAATAATAATAATAATAGGGATATTAGAAATGAAACAAAATAGAAAAAAAGGTTTTACTTTAATAGAATCCTTAATTGCTTTAACAATTACAGGTGGAACAGTTGGTTTGGTGATTTCAAATTCTGCGGAAGAAAATGAAAGAGAAGCAGGAATGAAATTAATTCAAGAGATGAATCAAGTAGTAAACGCTATAGATCATAGAATAGCAATAGATGGATACGAACCAGATTTATGGGGGACAGATAGAAAATGGAAAAACATAAAAGAAGTATCTGATAAATTAATAAAACAGCAATTAAACTCAAAAGAATCAAAATGTTTTGGTGGTAAATGGGAGCCTTCAATAGAAAGTGAAGAAAAGACTCAATTACTCCCTTGTGGTCTTTGGGCTGGATTAAATAAAAAAATAGGTGGTGATATTTCAGCAGAAATGAATATAGATCCTGTTGGTTTTATACAAAATTTCAATCTTTATTTTGAATTTTTAAGTGAGAAAGATTTTACAAAATACTTTCAAGGAATAAAGAAAGGAATGAAGTATTTTGAAATAAAAGATAAGCGAGAGTTGTCGGGTTCTCATTTCATTACGTTTGTAAAAAATTCAAAAAGAGACGAAGCAATATCAGCTTCAGAATGTATAAAATTAAAAGAAGAATGTGTTGTCAAAGCAACTTTTGATCGTTCTGGTGGTAATGAATATGTGAGGGTAGATGGAACAAACTCAATGATCGGTGCTCATTTGACATTTATTGAATCAAAAGGGGAAAAAACTCCTTTAAAGTGTATTCGTTGGGAAAATACTTCTACAAATTCAATAAGTGCTTGGAAATCAGAAGAAGTTGATTGTGGAATAGGTGTTTATAATAAAGATAGCTCACCAATTTTAGTAGATACAGTGACAAATACTGGAACATTCAATAATATTATTCTAGATAAAGAATGTAAAGTATTAAAATGGGACGAATCAAATAAAAAAGTTATAGATACAGGTAAAGTGTCAGCTTGTGGTATATTTAAAAACAAAGACGATTTAAAAGGCGGAACGCTTTCGGAGATGGAAATCTATCAAGTAGTGGATAATGTAATTGCAGAAAAAGGAACATTTAATATCTTAAATGTAGCAATTGGAAACATCGAATCAATAACTGCAGATACAATAAATACTTCTGTTCTTGATGTTATGAAGGAATTAAATGTAAATGGTAAATCAGAATTTCAAGATTTAGTAAATATAAATAGCGATTTGAATATTACAGGTGAAACAACAACAACAAATTTAACAGTGAAAGGAGATACTAATTTAAATAATCTAAGTGTAATAGGAAATACCAATTTAAATAATGTAACAATACATGATTTAGAAGTAACAGGAGATACTAATTTAAATACAGTTAATGTATCAGGCGATTTAGTTGTTGACGGAAGTATTAAAGGTGAGTTTGGTGATTTGGATCAAAAATTTGAAGAAATTCAAAATATAGTTGAAGATATAAACCAAAGAGTAACCAAAAATGAAACAAATATAGTAAATAATAATTCTAATATTAATAAAAACGCACATGATATTGATAATTTAGAGAAAAGAGTAAAAACAAATGAAAAAAATATAGAGATTTTATTTTCAGAAGTTAACTCAATTAAGCCGCCGCCGCAACCACCAAAAAATCTGAAGTGGAAAAGTTATTCTAGTTCTTGTGGTTCTAATAAATTTTCAGGACCTACGGTTACAGCAGGTGGCTCGTGTCCAACAGAAGGAATAACAGGATACACTTTTAAATATAAAGGCTGCGGTGGTCATAAAGATAGCGATAAAAAGACATTATATACTGGATATATATGTTCAAAATAATAAAAAAGCCTTTATGAAGGCTTTTTTCTTTTTTGTTTTTATGATTAAAAGCAAATTGCCTTACGCCACACTTCTTTCTTTAGTATTATAGTATTAATTGCTGATAAGATATCGTCCTTTTTTGACAAAATAAGATCAATGTCTTTTTCAGTTGGATTATATTTGATTGTACAATGTGGCAGTAATGCATCAAAATCGTGTTTAAAACCAAAAGATTTGAGGTATTCAAATCTTTTAACCAAACTTTCTGACTCAAAAATGATAGCAATGGCTTTATTGCTTTCACCTAATACTTGTATATCAACAGCATTAGCTTCAAATAAAATATTTCGTTCTAATTCTTCGATAGGAAGAATAGGGTTACGTTTATCAAAAAATAAAGTAAAATGATATTCACTTGAATTTAATAAATCTTTAACGCTTAATTTAGAAACAACATTATAAAGCTCTTTTCCCGATTTCTTTTCAAGATTGATAGAAACATAACCTAATCCATATTGTATAGAATCTAAAATTTTAGTTCCAGATTTTGTAATAATATCATTGTATTTGGCTATAACTTCTTGCATTGTAAGTTTAGAAACTTTATACCTACCAATCCTATCATTATTAAACGTAATAACGTATTCATGCCGACGAGCAGAAAGAGAATAATCTCCACTTTCTGTTTTGGTTTCTATAATTTTACTCATTATGCAGCCTTTTCAAAAAAACTGTCTACTTCTTGAAGAAAATCAAGAATAGGGAGAATATTTTTTGATTTTTCAGGAAAGCCTTTAATTAAAAATGCAGATAAAATCATTATTTTACATTTTGAACTTTCATGTTCTTTACGAAGTACTTCAATAGATTCTTCAATTTTCATTTTAGACATAGTGATGTTAAGAAGTCTCTCATCACCTTCTGGATATAAACTCATATCAATGGATTCATATTCCTCTTCCATTAGTTGGATTTCAGAAAGATTTTCAAGTTGATTGTCAATAATATCCATATTTTCATTAATGGATTTATTAATGCTTCGATAGTCAAAGGTTTCCCCACGAGTTAAGGAAGAAAGAGTCGCTATCATTTCATTTAATTCTGGTGTGCTATATTCATGAGAAATAATATCCTCAACAACTTTTAGCATGCCATCTTGATTTTCTGATTTTGTTTCATCTACTAATGTATTTAAATAACGCATTAATACTCTCCTAATGTAAAGTAATATTATTTTTAATTAAATAAGGCGATAATTCACTTTTCATATCAGGAAAAGAACTCAAAGCTTTTAAGATAACAGTATCAATACGATTATTGATACTATTTAATAAATGCTGTGTGGATTTTATTTCGTTATGGTATTCACTAAAAGTCTCCTGCAACAGAAGATTGTTTTTTTGTGTCCGAAACTGATCTAAAACCTCAACGACTTTATTTCTTTCAAGTGATAATATAGAAAGCTTTTGAAGTAAGATCGTCTTTTCTTCTTGAATCATAAATAAACCTCATTTTATTGTATTGTATCAAAAAAGAAACAGCAAAACAAGTATTATTATGCTTTATAGTTTAGACTCAGCATAAAATCTTCTTTTAATTGAATTTCTGTTAGTGTGCTTTTTAAATTATCAATTAAATCTTGTTTTTCGATATTTGAGATTTCATTTAAAGCATCTTTTATTTCTTTATTAATAGTTTTAATTAAATTAATACGAACAAACAATGTTCTTTTCATTTGATTTAAACTTAATTCCATAAAATTTTGATTAGATAAAGTTTGTTTGTAATATTCTTTTTGACTACTTTCATACCTATGTATAATTTCATCATATTCTTTTTCAATCTTAAAAAGTAAAGGTAAGTAAATCTCTTCGTATTTTTCTTGAAGCCCAATTCTATCAATATCTTCTTGATTGAAATTAAATTGTTCTGAAAAATTGACGCTCATAATATAACCTTTATAGTTTCTTTGAGTGGTAATAGTATTATAATGCTATAAAAACAAAACTTCAACAACTTTAATAAAAAAAATATAACAAAAAAGACATATTTAGTGTTTTATCAAAAATGAGAAAAAGAATTAAATTACAGGCAAAAAAAACGCCACTAGAAAGTGGCGGGGTTAATAGGGGTTTGCATATGAAATGCGTATTTATTATAATAAAATTTTTGTCTTTCTTATGAGACTTGATAATGACTTAGTGTGAAAGCACATTATCTATATTTTTGTGTGTAAGTTATTGTTTTTAGAAACTTTAATGTTTCCCTTAACTTGATATATATAGTATCAAACCATAGCTTTTTAGTCAAGTATTTTTTATGATTTTTCTTATAATTTTTTTATCATTTTTTTCATATTCTATCGCTAAATATTCTAAAGAAAAACTAAAGATTATAATGCTAAAGATAATCAATATATGGATAAATAATCAGTATTAATCACAAGATATAGCAAATATAACTTTACAAAAACAATTATATAAAAAAACATATAAAAATAAAAAACAAAACAATATTATAGTAATAAAAAAATCAAAAAAAAACTGCCGAAGCAGTTTTTATAATCAATATAAACTTCGCAAAGTCTCTAAATCAGAAAGAAGCTCAGAATATTTTTCATACATAAGATCATTTTTTGCAATAAGGTTATCCAATGTTTTCAGGTCTTCTTTATTTTTCGAATAAAAAGGATTTATTTTATTCAAGGATTTTTCTCGTTTAAAGATATCTTCTTTAAATTTCAAAAGTTGATTTCTTTGCTCAGAATCAGGTTCAAAATTAGAACGAATCCGTAAAAAACGTTTGATATTTAAATCAGCATGAGCGACAAAATGCGCTTCTTGATTTTTCAATGCAGTATAGAGTTCAACACAAGTTTGGTAAACACTTTCATGGTAGTTAATAAGATATCCATTTTGATTGTTATCAATAGACATTTCATTAGTGAAATCTAAGCGTTCTGTTTCCATTAAAATATTTTTAGCAATACTTTTCTGTGTTTCAATCACTTCTTTTTGTAAAAAATCAAGTTGTTCGACAGATTCTTGCAAATACTTTCTAAGGAAAGTATTAAGTTTTTCAGCATGAACGCTCATTGTAAGACCTCATTTAGATAATATGTTAAACTAGAATTTAATTTTATGGTATTTTAGATATAATTTCAAGACTTCTTCATCCTCAAGAGTATGAAGAGGAATAATGTTTTTCATTGTTTTCATATGATCTTGATAAAAAGAATCCTCCGTTCCTTTCTTTTTGGGATAGACACGAATTGTATTTTCTATTTTATCAAAATAGCCTCTTGGCTTCTCACGTTTAGCTGTTTTCAAAATAGAAGAAACAATACAGGCTTCATTAGCCCAATCTTCCAATGTAACAGAAACGTCTTGTCTTAGAATATCACAGTAATATGAAGAGAGTGTTGATAACACCTTTAAAGCATTGTCATATTCTTTTTGTTTTTTTGTGTTAACTTCAACAGAGTGACCAGCACCCATGTCGTATTCTTGATATGTGGCAATGTGTGATTTGCCGAAGTAAATGTTGCAAGTATGAAGGATCTCACCTTCATGACCTTTCTTACTTTTTAAACTTTTAATTGAAAGATCAATACTTGCTTCTTTTACCTTAAAAAACTGAATTACAGAACTCATTGTTTTTTACCTTGTGTTGTGTGTTTAAGTTAGTGTGTTTGTGTCGGATTATTATATAAAAAACTGAGAAGTAACGCAAGCTTTTTTTTTGTTTTTTTTAAATTCACCAAGCAAAAAAAACAATATTATAATACTAAAAATAATAAAAACAGCTTGATTAAAAAAGTTTTTTTTGATAAAATAAAGGTCTAAACTAATAGTATAAGGTAAAAAAAATGTCTGATGGTGAAAAGCGTTATCGTGACTCTCGACTTTATCAAAATAGTGATAAAAAACCTAAGCGAAATCAAGTAGTTTTCAACATGGGTTTTCGTTACGTGGTAAAATCAGTGAGTAAATGTGGTTACTTTTTACAAGTAAAAGGTGAATCAAATAAGTGTCTTTTAAACACAGGTTGTTCTTTTCTAGCAGAAGAACCAATAGTGAATATTGGATACACGATGCCTAACTGGTTAAAGAAACGTTTGGATTTTGAGAAAGCCCATCCAGAGTTTGTAAAATAAGGTTTAAAATGGAAAAAATCAAACAAGTTTTTTTAATTGAAGAAGCAGATTTTCTTGAAAATAAAATAGGTAATGAAAGTTATCGTATTTTAGATAAAAAAATTGTATTTCATTCAAAAGAAAAGAATTTGGAAGGTGTGTTATTAGAGAGTAAAAGCACAAAAGAAAAGAAAGTTATTTCAAATGAGCTATTATCTAATTTCTTAATGTATAAGTATTATAGATTAGATGACTATCTTGAAGACTATTCAAAATTAATGTTATTAGAAACCTTAACGACAGAACAAGAAAAAATCTCAATAGAATATTCCAATATTATATTGGATTATATTAATGTAGACGCAGGTGATAGAAAAGAAGCCAGTATAATCTTTTTTGATTTCGACTCAGAAGGAAAAGAACAACTAATTTCCAATTTAAACTTGATAACATTACATTCAAGTAAAAGATATGAAGTCTTAGATTCAGAATCACCTTTTGAATTGACATTTGACGAAGGAAAAGTCGAAATAAATCAAATATTTTTTTGGAAGAAATGAAAAATAAATAACAAAAAACCTAATAAGAAAAAGATCTTAACCAAAAAGGTCTTTTTTTGTTTAAAGAAAAATTGAATCTTATTTTTAATAATTGTAAATTGTCTATTTGATTTATAATGATAAAATAAAAAGAAATATTTAAAAAGAGGTATCAAATGGAAGGTAAAGAAAATTTCGTGTTATGGCTTTTTGCGGTTATAGGTTCGCCAATATTAGTTAATATGTTGATTGGTTTTGAAGATAGAATGGGTTACTCAACAGATATTCAAGGTTGGACTGCGGTTGCTTATGTAGGTATAATGGCAGCAGTTTTATGGAGAAACAAAAGAATTTAAGTTGAATTTTTAAAGGAAAAAGAATATAATAATTAAAAATACCAAGGAAGCAACAGCTTCCTTTTTCACTTACGAGTAAAGGCTATTTTATGAAAGATTATGAAATTTTAATTTCTGAACTTAAAGAAAATAAAGATTTAGAAGCATTTAAAAAAGACTTAAATGATAGTGATTCACATATTCATATGATTACAAGTGACATTATGGATGAAATCAAATCAAATAAAGATAAAGAATTCTTTGAAAAAGCTCTTATGATTGCTATTGAATTTGAAGATAAAAAAGAGAACAAATTCATTAAATATGTAAATAAAGCTAAAGCTGCTTCGGATATTGAATCGCAAGCCTTTGAATCGACTTTATATTTAATTGCAAATAGTGTATTCACTAATCAATACATTAGAAAATATGAATCATTTTATATTGTCAATTTGTTAAAAGAGAATCTAACAAAAGAAGCTTACGAAAAAGCAGAAGAAATTATTTTTAAAGAAAGAAATGAATTAATAACTGAAAGTTTTAAATATGAAAACCTAAAAGAATACCCGAATCCAACCTTGGCTTATAATTACCTATTAAAAGATCATTTTAATGAGCTACTAGGAACAATTTATGAAGAAAGAGCAATAAAAGAAACATTAGGTGTTCTAAAAAACCAATTGATAGGTATGAAAATCAAACATTCAGACCATTTCTTTACTGTATCTGACGTTACAGTAGAAAAATCTAAATACAAAAAAGACGAAGTTCTTTTAAAGATTCAAGTTAAGTCTAATTCTTCCGAAAGAATGATAGAAGTTGAAGTTGACGCAATCAAAGAATGGGTTTTTCATTTCTAAACAAAGAATCATAATAAAAAAGAGCACAATGTGCTCTTTTTTTAATAATTAAAATTAATCAAATGACATTTTCAACATACTCACAAATAATTTTATAATTATGTCGTGCTTTGTATCCATTTTCCATTTTTTCAAAAATACTTAACTCGGAATCATGTTCGTAATTAACTGTAGCGTCAGAATCCATATCAATCCACTTAAAATAATCAAGTTCTGAATTGTTGTGCTTGAATTTTTCTTCAAATAAACCTTTTAATTTATTTTCAGCGTCCTCAAAATTTTCGGCAACAATAAATATTTTTCTTTCTTCAAAAGGACAACAACTGTCCAAAAATTTGATAAAATAACCTTCCATAATATAACCTTTTATTGAAAATATGAAAATCGTATAATATCAAAATTTAATTAAACATGCAAGAAAAAGTATTGAAGAACAATTAAGTTACTGAAAAGTAACCATTATTTTCAAAAAGATAAAAATATCATTATCTTCTTGTTTTTTATGAAATTATTTGATAAAATAGCCAAAGATTAAATATAAGAGTGTTTTTATGAAAAATATAATGTTTTTTCACGGTGCTGCTGCTGATATAAAAAGCTTCGATGAAAAATATATCGGTCAAAATTTTGAAAAAGATGAAGAAGGTTTCTTTTTTACAACCAATACAAATTTTGAAGTAGTTAAAAAAATGAATGGAGAAGAAATTTATGAAGATATGTATAGTGCAGGTGCATATGCTATCAATGCAAGTAAAAAGACAGGTAATTCGCCAGTAGTATATCCAGTTTTTTTAGATTGTAAAAATCCATTAACTATGGAAGACATTATAGATGATTATTGCTTGAGTGAAAAAGATCCCTTCGACGGCTGCACTCAACAAGATTTTTATGACGAAAATACGGAAAATATTTTGGAATTAATGAAAAACAAGAATAAAGATTCAATCATGTTAGATTGGAACAATGAAATCTTTGCAGTCGTTTTTTCACCGAATCAAATAAGATTTGCATTATTAGAGGGTGAAAAATGAAAGTAAAAATAGAAAATGAAAATTTGTTTTTAAAAAAAGTGCCTAGAGCAATTGATATAATAGGAAAATTTCCAGAATTAAAAAAAGAAGGTGTTCTTTTAGAGAGAGTGGGGCATAATTATTTTCTTTTAAAACATGGGCAAATTTTTGATAAAAACTGTTTCTTTTCAAAGCAAGAAGTTAACGAATATTTAGAATTGGTGAGTTATTGAGGTAATACAAATGAGTTTGGTAAAAGCAAGGATTCCTGAAACAAACAAAAAAGCATTTTTAACAATAGTTTTTAATGCAGAAAGCATAGCACACTATTTCCCTGAAATATTTAGACAGGGAATTACATTGAAAGAAATGTCAGGAAAATATTACATAGTTAGAAATGAAAAAATATTAACTAAATCATTTTATTTTTCAAAAAGTGAAATGGCTTTATTTATAAAAGAGGTAGTTTAAAAGATGAAAATTGAAAAATATCAAGAACTCTATGATATGATAGATTTAAAAACTGAAGAGTTATCACCAGTAGCCGACGAAGCTTTTAGAGAAAAATTGATTCCTTGGTTGTTAAATAATTTTAGTTTCAGAACCAATGGTCATTTAAAGGGTAATTTAAAAAGTATTGATAAAAAAGAATTGGTTTCTATGGCTTCTGATATATCACTAAGTAGTCTTGGTCTATTTTCAATGTTTTTATTGATTAAGGCAAAAAAAGAATTAGATACAGGTAAGCCAGAAAAAGATATTGACGAATTTTCTTTGTTGTTCGACGAAACAAATTGTTGTGCTTGTGGTGAAAAAATACAATGGCTGGTTAACTTTGAAGATATGGTCATTAAAGTCAATAAAGAGAAATGTGTTTATAAGCCAGAATATGATAATATCAAATCAACATTTGAATCTAAATCTGGCAAAATCGTTTTTGCTAATGATTTAAGAGTATTTGTTGAATCTGAATTTGAATCAGCAATGAAAAAAGTAGTCTCTGATACAGGTGCTTCAAAATTTAGCTTAGAGTATGACTATGAAAGGCACTTACTATCAAAGTATCTTTTAGATAAAAATATCATTTTTGTGTCTGCCACTAGCAGTGATATGTGTTTGGTAGAAAAAAAGTCAATGTTTATTTCTAAGGACGAAAGTAAAAAAGGTAAAACAACTCGTATCGAAACTTCTGGTTTCTGGGGAAGAATGGCTCTTGATTATACAATTGTAGAAGATTATTTAAAAAATAATCCTACGGATAAAAAGGCAAAATCAATATTAGATAAATCATTGATCTTAGATTTAGAAAAAGGCATTCACGATATTGAACTAAATATTGTCGATATAGAAAAAAATTTCACAATAAACAAAAAGACGCTTTAAGCGTCTTTTTTGTTGAATAAAGAATGTATTTTTGATACAATATATCCATACTGACGAATAAAACATTATAATTAGAGGAAAAAAATTAATGAAATATCCAAAATTAAGAGTAATGATGGACTGGTGTTCAGATCCAATTTGGAACTTTGAGTCAGGTGGTAATTTAGAATTCGACGCTTTGGAACAGTTGAAACCTAAAACAATAAAAGCATTGGAAGACTTCCGTCAATTATGGTGTATCTACAATGAAGACGACGAAGATTTGTCTCTAAAAGAACGTCAACAAATAGACAAAATGGCATTGGACGCAGCAAAACTTGTCCAAGAAGACTATCCAGAATCAGAAGTCTATGTGTTTCTAGAGTCTAAAGACACTCATATGAAATACAACAAAGAAAAAGTAGATAAATTTGAAATGGTGAAAATCCTAATCAATCAAAATGTCGTGTCAGAAAATAAAGATGATTGGGAGTCAGTATGGGCAGCTTGTTTGTCAAAAGAAGATGAAGAGATTCTTAAAGACGAAACAAAAAAAGGTCAAACTTTCATGGCAAGAATCATGGAAATACCAGATGGGAGAGTGTCTGTCTATTACGGGGACGAAGTAGAAGTGGTAAATCAAGGTGAATCACAACCAGTAACAAAAAATGATTATGGTTGTCCAAAGTTTATGTTGAAAAACACATAAATAAATAATAATAAAAAAGAGACTACCGAGTCTCTTTTTTATTTTTTCTTACTTTTGTTTCAATTCTTGAAGTTTTTGATAAAAATATGCAGCACGTTCATATTTATATTCTAAAATATCAAGCTTATCTTTTTGGTAATTATGGTAATCACAATTTTCAAACTTTTCAGTAAAATGGTAGTGACTCATAGAGTTATCTTTGTAACTGCAGTTGTCAGGTGTTAAACCATTATAATCAAAACCCCAAAGACTAATGCCATTTCTATCAAAGCCATTATCGTCATAGCCATTTCTATCATAAGAGTTGTGTTCTTGATTTGAGTTAAAGATTTTATCTTTATACTCAGAAGTATAAATTAATTCACCAGCTCGTTTTATTTTATATTCAATATCAAAAAAACTCAATTCGTCGAAATCTAACAAACCGTCATCGCAAGATTCGTCTTTTCTTGTCTTATCATAAATGTTACAACCTTTCTCATTAAAGCCGTCTGAATCAAACCCAAAGATATTATATCCTCTTTCATTAATTCCTTGCTCGTTATAACCATATTTGTTGTAACCTTTTACATCCATAGCCTGAGATAATGGCGCACATAATAACAAAGTTAAGCATAAAATATTTTTTTTATTCATCAATTTATCCTTTGTTGTTTTTAAATGAGATTAATTATATACAAAAAAAAGAAAAAGAAAAGAAGTGAAAAATAATTTTTTTGACACAAAACAAATAACATACATAATATTATATAAAGGAGTTTTGTATGAAATTTAAAAAAAACAAGAGCGACAAGATTATTTTGTCTGGTAAGGTTTAGTAATATTATCTTCGGCAATTTATGCTGCTGTTTTTGTTATAGATAAAAAAGTGTTTTCTGATGACTGTTCTGACCTTAAGCCTGTGTCGGAATATGCTTTGGAAGAATATAATACAAGAAAAGAGAATTCGTCCTTCGAAGCAAAAATGCCAGAAGAATTACTTTGAATATGTTGAAAAAAAGGATTTGCAGAAGGAAGATATTGTTATTGGTTATGGAAACCCTGGTCATATTGGTATCATATTAGATCCAAAAACCAAAAGAAATATATCAACCCACCATAATGACGGAATTAGAATAGATGAGAATTATAATGTTTATGAAAGAGTTTTAAAAAATGAGAATGTAGAAGGTGGTTATGAATTGAAAAACCCTAGATTTCTTAGATACACAGGTTGTAAGAAAAAGTAAGACCTCTGAAGAGGTCTTGTTCTTATTTAAATCTCTTGTAATTTTTAAGAAGATTTATGAAATTTCTTAATCTATATTCATCACGAATAATTTCTTTTTTACCTTTTGCAAACTCAAGGAAAAGGTAGTAAAACTCTCTTTCAGTAATACTGATTTCGTCAATGATTAAATTTTTTATCTTTTCAAACTGTTTTTCAAAATCATTTTTATATTGATCAATAGCTTCTTGATAACCTACAACATTAGGGATTTGTCTAAACAAGACACTAATCTTATTATCTGTGAACTTATTGAAACAAATTTTATTGTAATCTTTTGTTCTTACATAAAGGTTTTTATCTTTTAACTTGTAAGCTTCATAAAAAAACTTTTCTTTTTTTCTATCTTCGAAATCACCGAAATAGTCATCATAGATTCGATCATAATCAGAATTATGAAGTCTAAATGATATTTCTGACTGGTAAGGGCTGAATGTATCAAATTCTTCATTGTCTTTCAAGATTTCTTCAAGAAAAGAAAGTAATTGAGATTGAAACTTAGAATCAAAAATCACTTGTTCAATAGGAATGATAGCAGTATTTATTACTTTTTTGTCTTTCTTTGAAAAAGCACTAACAACAAAAGAATTGTACTCTTCTTTTTTTGGTACTTTTCTTTCAAAAATAACTTCTTTTAAATTCATTTCTTTACCTTACCCAATTGCTTTTAAATATGTTTCAAATTTGTCCATTGCTTTAAATAATTTATCTGGACTTGAATTAGTATTATTGATCTTAAAATCAGTAATGAGCTTAAAAAGTTCTGGACTGGTATTGTAAAACTCATAAATCTCAGACAAAGCATTTTCAAAAGAACACTCTAATGTGACTTTATATTGTTTATAACAAGAATAATATTCTTCACTGTTAAAAAACGGTAATAGAACTAATGTTAGATTATTTTTCTTTTTATCCTGAATAACAGAACTTTCTTTTTCTTCAGTAAAATACTCACTTAGTTCCAATGTAATACCGCTTGCATCCCTTTCTTCATTAAGATAAGCAAAATTAATTTTATGATAAATAGATTCCTTATCTTTTTCATCATTACATTTTAATTTGAGAGAGTTATCTTTCATGACATTAGAAAGAGCCTCTTTTAACGGTGAAAGATTGTTTTTAAAGAATGTAACTTCTTTTAGAATGTTATTTGTCTCTAAATCAACAATAACACCATTGATAAAAACATAATCATTTCTATTAACGTCTTGAACGTCGAGATGTTCAAGCACACTCTTTTCCAATTGTTCTCTATTCATTTGAAATCTCTTTTGTTTTCTTTAAAATAATTATACATAAGAAAGCATATAAACACAATAAAAAAACCTGCACGAAGCAGGTTTTAATTAGTTATTTTTTTAAACCAAAGGTTTTCGAATAAGTGTCTCACCATAATGAGAATCAGTTTCATTACAAAATGAATGAGAGTCAACATAAAAAACAATACTGTTCTCTTTCCATTCCTCAATACAAATCGTTTCCTCATTCATATTGAAAGTATGGTGAGCATTATGTTTTGCATGTTTCTTAATTGCTTCGACAACAATACCGTGCGGATCTTCTTGTTCCAACAACCATTTCATACAAGTTGTATTTTTTTTGTTTTCACCCCAACAAGATAAATCGTCAAGATGTGGTAAATATTTATCACCTAAATCTTCAACAGCATTTGAAATACTGTAGTCAGCAAGCATATGTCGAGTGATTTCACTTTTAATTTTCAATAACTTCTCTCGACGCCATGAAAATTGATTAACTCTCTCAATATTTTCAAGAGCAAAAACCATTTCGTCATAAGTTTTTCGGGCAATATTATTAACAACCAAATGTTGAACATAAGCTAAATCAATATGATATTGTCCCTTAGCAGGAAACATTTGCATACCACGATTTTTGTAATCTTCTTCATTTCGATGATCAAATCTTTCAGCCAAATCTAACCAGTGCTTAGGAAACTGAATACAATCATTTTCAAAAGTCGGAATTTTAATATCTTGAAATGAATAACCTCTAAATTTAGAGATACGTCTAACTTTACCATTATCAAGAGTTATACGACCTTTTTGGTTTGCTTTTGATTTTAAACAGCAAGCAACCAGTGAATTTAAGTATACAGTAATGATTTGTGCAATATCAACTTTTAAGAAAAACTTTCCGTAATAATTAGATACCTCAATACGTTGGGTTTTCGTTAAAGAATCAACAATTCTACCGTGTACTTTTTTCGTATAATATTCTTCTTTATTTTTTACTTCTTCATTAATTTCAGAAATAATTTTAAGTGCTTTAATCTCGTTCATAATAATCTCCAATAATATTTAATTTGTTAAGCAATGTTAAGTAATATCGTTAATTATTATGGCGGTTTGTTTTTAAATACCTAAGTCATAGTATATTCCTCTTTTCTTAAGGTTTGATAGTATCATAGCAACTCTGCTATGCAAAATCAAGCATTAAATTAATCTTTTAATGAATTAATTAATGTTTCAAATTCTCTTTCTCTGTTTCTTTCTTCTCGAAGATATTTTTCAAGAACAATCTTTTTATCTTTTAATTCTTTAAGTTTATCTTGATTGAGATAAACAGGTTCGAATCTTTCAAGTTCTTTTTGATCTGGTAAATTACCATAGATTAAAAGTTCTTCAATTTTATCATTATTTCTATATAACTGAAGGTATTTATCAAGACCTAATGTGTTAGGATCTTGAAACTCCAACAAATCACAAGTTTCCTGATATGTTTTTAATCTTCGAGTGAAAGTGTAGTAAATGAAAACACCTTCATCTTTTGATACTGATTTAAATCGAATATTCCTAAAACTACCATCAGCTCGACGAACTAAAGACAGATCTTCAGTGTAGATAAATTGAATGTTCTTTATTTTGACTCTTTGTTTATTAGGAAGAATGATAGTACTGCGATCTCTTTTATACACTTTAATGATCGGATAAAGTGTTTTTAATGCAGTTTCTTCTTCTTTTGATAATTTTCTTGATTCCTCAATATATTCACTCATGCTGTTGTATTGAGGAGCTTTGCCAGTCTTTTCTTCAAGTTCAAGGATTTGACTGTTAAGTTTGTTAATAGCTGTTTTTAGTAGTTTAATTTTGTTCATAATAATTCTCTCTTAATTTAAAAATTTAATATTTGTTTTACACATTTGATAAATAATTAAATTGAATTATTACGGTGGTTTTTCGTTAGATACCTAAGTCATAGTATGTTCCTCTTTAAGCGTTGATATAATAATACTGAAGATAAAATGCTTTTGCAAGCATTTATTTCACTATTTCTAATATTTTTTTCGATAAGAACTTTTTCGTCAGAACAATGTTCAAATAGAGTGATAAACTCTTTTGTTGAAACATAGTTAAAAAGTTTCTCAGAAAGTGTTAAGAAATATAAACGAGAAGCATTATGTGCTTTTTCTTCGTCTTCATTAATGTAGTTTGAAATGTCTTTGACTTCGTTAGGGTCAATGTCATAAAGAAAATCGTCTAATGAATCGAGATAAGTTTTTGTAGAACAAGACGTTAAAACTTCACCGTTTTTAAGTGTGACTTTAATCTCACCAATCGCCTCTGATTGACCTTTTCGGATAAGTAACACAATATCTTTTTGATTTTTTACTCCATCTCTGAGAGAGAAATCGATGTGATATCCAGCTTGTTCGTTTTTTAATTTTTGAAAAATCATTGTTTTAACCTTTTATTTAAATTAGCAATATAATATCAAAAGACCGAAAAGAAGTAAACAAGACAATCTTTTTTAATCTAAAATATATGGTAAAATAGAAAGATAGAACAAAGGAATGGAATAATAATGAGTAAAGATTTTTCAGAAATAACAAAAAAACTTGAAAAAGAAGAATTTTCAAATTATGCAAAAAGCATAACAGACAACAAAAAACAAAGAGAGTTTATTGTTAATTGCCTTACAGAAGGTCAAGTAACAAATAAAATGATAGATGATCTATTTGAAAAAGCAAAAACATACAAGCAGTTGTTAAAAAACAATAACATATCTATTGATAATATGATTGCTGAGAGTGAAGGGAATCAGCTTTATTCAAAAACATTCGAAAACATTAATGATGAAGTTGAGAAATCTATTATATTAAATCAATCTAAAAAATTATTGAGATCTGTAACTTCAAGGAAACATGCTCACTTGATAAACAAAGAGACACAAGAAATCTTTTTCGCAATGCACCAAAATGGTGTAACAAGACAAATGTTAGAAGACGGTGTAATGAAAAAAGTTGCATTGTTTGAAGATCCACAAGAATTTAATGACGCTTTGATAAGCGGCTATTTAAACAAAATGACAAAAACAGAACTGTCTAGAAAAATAGAAAAAACGAATGGAAAAATTATTTCTGACAAAGATGGTGTTGTCTCTATAATGGTTGACGATTATGAAAGTATGGAAAAACTAGGAACAAATATGTGGTGTGTTCAAAGAAGTGATAAAACTTATGACTCTTATACAGACACAGGTTCTTATTTTGTAATTACTTATGATTTAAATAAAAAGATGTCAGATCCAAAATCATTAATTGCAACAATAGTTAAGGCAAATGGGAAAGTATCTGAACATTATGATAATAAAGACAACTTCTTTACAGACGAAGAATTATCAAACAGAATTGAAGAAAATAGTCATTCTTTTACTTATGAAGAATTTAAAGAAAGAATTAAAAATTTAACATCCCAAGGCAAAACAAAAAAACTATTGTTTGCTGCGGCAATGTCAGAAGGTTTCCTTAAAAATTATGAAAAAGAATATGCAATTGATAATCCAGAAGAACCAACAATATGGGTTGATGATTATGTTAGAGTTTATGAAGAAGCGATTCAAAGAGATATGGGGTCAAAAGATTTAAAACTTATTCACGAATTTAATGATAAAGTAAAAAAAGAAATTATTAAATCTAATTTATACGATATATCATCTTCAAATTCCAATTTTCCATTAAAAAAAACGGAGGCTTTATGTTATTTTTTGAAGGACGAAAAAATAAAGAACATTGTTCATGAAGAAATAAAGAACAATATTGAAAATGTAGATTATAGAGCAAGTAATAGTTTTACAGCATTGTATCTTATGGCAAGAAGTGGTTTTCAAAAAAATAGAGAGCATGTTAATAAGTTTACAAATGATATGGATTATAGAAATGTATTATTAGCAATGCGTCCAAACTTATCAGATTTTGATAATTCTTTAAAAGTCTTAGATGAATTAAAAACATTAATTCCAGAGAAAGCTCAAGTAGAATCAATATTAAAAAAAGAAATGAGGGCTTCAGTATCAGAAAGAATACTAAACGAACAATTATTGGAAGGGTTTTCTGATGAAGTGATTGAACACTTAAAACATGACTCTATTGACCTATCATTACTATCTTCTTTATTAATGACTTCTAAAAAGACAGTAAAATTTATTGAAAAGGTAAAATTGGAAGATAAAAAGTCAGAAAGAACGTTTAATGATTTTCTTTTTAAATCTTACAGTAATCAAACAGAAGTTAATTATTTTGGAGAAGTGGATAACGATCTTCAAGAAGCAATGTTTATTCAAATGAAAAAACAAATAAAAGATCCATTGTATTTAACTTCTGATGAATTGGAATATAAAATGCAAAATTTATTTAATAATAGATATACTGAAATGCAAAAACAGATTACACCTTTTATTGAGAAGAGTTACAGCGTTTTAAGTGAAGAAGAAAAAGAAGTTTTCAATCATAACATGACAATGAAAATAACAATGTGTGCAGAAGCGTCTACTCGTTCAATGTCAACACAAAAAGTAACTGCAGAAGCTTTGGATTCTCTTGTTAAATGTACAACACCAAAGATAATAGAGAACTTAGAATCGTTTATAGAGAAGAATAAAACAAAATCAATAATTTCTGATGATTTGGTAATTGTGAGAGAGAGTCATAAAAGTATAGATAAAGCAATAAGAACTTGGAAATTATTGTATGAGGATTTAGAAGAAAATCAAGAATTAACTTCTAAATCGAAGAAAAACAAAATATAAAATATAAAATGCAATATACTAATATTGCATTTTTTTGAAAACTTTAATTTTAATGATATAATAAATATTAAAGACGGAGAAAAAAATGAAAAACCAAAAAAATTCAGAACCTTCTTGGAAAAGAGATTTCGGAGATAAAGAAATAATTGATTTTATAGACGAAAGATTTAAAGAAGCGAAGTTGATAGATATAATCAACAAAAATTTAAGTTCGGAAGAAAAAATAACAAACATTAATCATTATGACATAGGATTTAAAAATACAAATAAAGAAAATCAATACTATATATTAAAAGAGATGAGCGAAAGGTATTATAATAAACATCCACATGATGATCACTTAGACGAACATAAAATAATTTTGCTATCTAGACATTATAAAAAGTGGTCAAGATTTAAAGAAAAAAAAGAAGTAGATTTTGATTTTAATAAGAAAAACACAATGGAAATGGAATTAGAAGCTAAAAAGATAATTGAATTAGGAATGAGTGAAAAAAATGATTTTTCGGAAAATCAGGAAAAAGAAAGAAAGAATAGATTTAAATTAAAATAAAATAAAGCCAATTTGTATTGGCTTTTTATAGTTTTAAAGAAAAATTTTATATTTATTTGAAAGTTTTATCGATTGATAATCTTTGTCAACTGCACCGACCTGAAGGAAGGTGCTTGAAACAAGAAAAATAAAAAAAATGGCAAAAGTCGTTACCATTTTTTCTTTTCACCAAATATTTCTTCCATTTCGTCACGTTCTTTTTCACGCATTTTTGCGATTTCTTCTTCGTTTTTGGTTTGACGTTTATTCTCTAGTCTATCTAATATAACTTGAAGCTTTTCACGAGCTTGTGTTGAGTAATCATCATTTTTAGTATTCAGTAAATCCATGCAGCGTTTTATTAATTGCAATGCGGTTCCGTGTTGACCACCAGCTAGTGCGTCATTAGAACGTTTGATTGCATTCTCTACATTAATTCTTAATTGAATTTGCTCCAAACGCTTATTTTCAGCAATATAGTATTGTGTTGCAAATCGACCTTTGTTATGTTCTGTTCGAATGGTATCTTTTAAACGCTTTACAATTTTAAGTAAGATAATAGCTTGTTTATCACTTTTGGGAACACTAAAACGAACATCATTTGTTTCTATTTCTTCTCTTTGTAAATGTTCAATTTGACCTTTAATACCATCAATCCTAACAGAAACTTCTTTATTTTTAGGGTCAATAGATTTAATGTTTAACAAAGAATCACGCATTCTTGTATACAAACAAATATACAAATGATTACTAAAAGGTAAGTTTTGTGCAAAGCCTACCAATTCTTCAGTAGCATTAACCACAGCACTAAGGCGCATGATTTCTTGTTTTCTCTTTTGTTCTTCCTGTATTTTATATTGTATGACGACATTATACCCAAGGACAAGAACAAAGAGAACTGCAATCAAGCCTATAATTAATCCAGTACTCATAATTCTATCTTTAATTTCCAATTCATTAGAAAAGTATCATACCTTGTAATTTTTGGAAAATCAAGCTTTTTGTGGTAAGATATATAAAGAAAGTGACTAGGAACATAATAATGGATTTAGAACAAACAATAAGAGAAAAAATAGCAAAGGGTATTGCTTCAAACAAAACAGAAAAAGCCTTTATAATTAACTGTTTAGAAGCTGGAATTAATAAAAATGAATTAAAACATTTATTTTTAAATACAAAGACTTATAAAAACTTATTAAAGAGCAATGAAATATTCACAAATGAAATAATTAATAATTTCTCAGGAAGAAATTACCTTAAACATTTTGAGGATTTAAATGATAAAGTAGAGAAATTAATAATAACAAATAAAGCCAAAAAGCTTATGAATTCATTATTTTCTAAAAAGTATAAAGGGTTGATTAATAATGAAAGTGAAGACATATTTATTACATTAATTAAATCAGGAATGACTAGAAATGAACTGGAAGAAGGAACGTTTAAAAAGTTAAGTATATTTGAAAGTGCAGAACAATTAAATAATCATTTAGTCGAAAAATATTTAAATACATTTGAATATAAAGACATAGTAGAACAAATCAAAGAATCAGGTGCAGAACTATTGGAATCAGGCTCAATTGTGTCTGCTAAAATAAGTAATTATGAACAAATGGAAAAACTAGGAACGGAAATGTGGTGCGTTCAGAGAAGTGATAGAATGTATGATGAATATACAGAAGGAGCTGATTATTTTATTATTAATTTTGATTTAGCCAAGAGAAAACACGATCCAAGAGCACATACAGCAGCTATTGTAGACACAAAAGGTGAAGTTGTAGAAATTTATGATAGTAAAGACAATTTGATAGAAGATAGCAATATAAAAAATGCAATAGAGGAAAATACAGAAGTAATACCATTCGAAAATTTGTCTTGGTATGCTCTTGAAAGAAATTTAGACATAGAAAAAATTGCGATAAAGCAAAATAGAATTGAAGAATGCGAAAAACATTACGAGATAGAAATAGATAGAGATTTTATAAAAGAAGAAATAAAATCAATGATATTTAATGGAGAAGCTTCAAATAAACAAAAGCTATTAAACATTCTAACACCAAAAGAATTAGATAGAATGATATGTGAGGAAAATTCAGTATTCACTATGTATGAGTCTGATCCTGATATTTCAAAAACACTTCACCATATAATATCAAATGATGATCTGAAACCTTCTTTAATATCTTTTTTAAATAAATTAGACGAAAAAGATAGGGAGTATAGAATGGGTGAATTATTGTCTTGTGCAGTATTTGCAGAAATTAACTATGGAACAGATACAATGTCTAAAATGAATCCTATTGCGAAAAGTTATTTTGACGAGGACAAATGTGCTCAATTATTAATATCAGAATATTTTAACGCAGATTTAAACTATACTGAAGACTCTCCATTTAGAAAATACATATTAGATCATCATGGCGAGAAATTTATACCACAAGTTATAGAATTGGATACAACATTGCCACAATTCTTAATAAATGAAAAAGACGCATTGAAATACATTAAGAAGCAAGACCTTAATGAAGATGTAAAAATGGAAACAATGGAAATGGTAACATCAATGATTACAACAGACAGGTACTTAAAAGACGAAAGACTTATGAGTGAGTTTAATAAAGGATTAAAAATATTAGATCATTTTGGCGTCAAAAAAATAAAGACAAGTGGAAAAGAATATTTGATGTTTTTAACTAACGCAACATTAAACCAAAATAGCCCTTCTGTAAAAAAATACTTTGACGTCTTAGAGTCAAGTGAACATAATCTTGAAATAAATAATTGGGGTAAAATAATTTTTGATAATTCATTAAAAGAATTAAAAAATAAAAGATCTGGTTATGAAAACATTACAATTTCAGATACAAATTATTATGTAGATAAAATATTTGAGAGTGGTAATCAACCATTAATAAATTCTCTTGTAGAGTATATAAAATCTGATTATGAATATTCTAAAAACAGTCGTTTTCAAATAGAAGAAAGACATGATTTTCTCTCAAGAATGAATGAAAGGATAGATGAAAACCTTAACACTCAAAAAATAAAACAAAAAGAAACTAAAAAGAATGCTCTCTAAGCATTCTTTTTTTATATATTTTAGATATCTTTGATTAACTTTAATATATGTGGGTGACTGTTTTTAAGATATAAATCTAAGACTTCTTTTTTATATTCATCTCCCTGTTTTTTTTGGTCATAATCCTTTCCGTAGCGTTTTTTGATTTTTTCATATACTTCGTTTACATTTAAATTTGCGCCTTTAAAGTCACGATCCGTTTTTAAATATTCGATCCAACCATGTTCATTTGAAAAAATAAAAACCGTAAATAGAGCCTTTGTCGTAATATCGTAGAATTGCGAATTAACCCTAAACCTCTCACCTTCTCTTGTTTTAAAATATTGAGTTAAGCGAAAAAAATCTTCTCTAATAAACCATTCAAATTTTCGATAAGATAACTCTACCTTTTTTTCATTCATTTTTTTACACCTTGAAAAATACTAAATTTGTTTTATTGTATCAAAAAAAATCCAATAAAAAAAGAAAAAATAAAGAAACCGCCAAAAGACGGTTTCTTTTAAATACTTTGATAAACATTATTAAAATCTTCTTCATTTTGGGTGCAGGGTGTAAATCAAAAGATCAAAATTTAAATCCATCAAAGCATTTTTTGAATAATACTGCAGCGTGTGATGCTATGCGGCACAATCTATCTTTCATTTTATATTTTATGCAAAAGTGATTTGCTTTTTTAAATTGTGAAACATTGAAGTCTGGTTCAATTTTTGAAATCCATAGGCACAAGTTTTCTAAATAAATATAATTAAATTGTATATCAAACTTATTATTGTCTAATTCTACAATATTTAAGTAATAAATATCTTTAGATTGGATTCGTTAAACGAACACCTTCATATTTTATGCTGCGGCAACTGTTCTAAATTGACATGCTCTGCCATTTTCTAATATTGCTAAACTAATTTCTTATTCTACGTGCTTTACTTTTAAATATGCTATATTTTTACTAATTACTCTACTATTATTTTTACCATTTAACACGAATGGTAAGAATAAAGACTAATACGTTTTTTTAGTTTTGTAAAGAGCGTTTTTTTCTTAAAAAATAAAGAACGCAAGTATTAAAACATTGATTTAAAAAGCAAAAAAATAAAATAAAAAAAATGGTGCATTCTTGCTGAAGCACCATTTTATAAGGGGTTAGAAATTTTTACGACAAATATTTTTAACAAATAATCCGTCTAAAAAATCAAATCCTTCAACGACATTAACAGCAAATGTTTTTTTATCAATTTTAAACTTAACAAAAGAATCTTCAATACCATTTTTTTCTCTTATTTCTTTTTCTTCTTTTGATATAACTCGATCACTTTTTCGTATATTTCTGTTAAAGCCATAACGCTGCAATTGGTATCCATCAATGTAAGCATAATAAAAGTTTTCGTCTTCTGAATAATAAGCTTCTCCAAGTCTATCCACTCTCTGTGATAAAAGTGAAAGAATTGGCATACTTTTATAGTCTAAGTCTTCAACTAAAATATATTCATTATCTTTGGAATAAAGAAGAATCTCGGTAGAAAATGAAAAATCAGTATTTAATAAAAATGTATTTTCTCGACCATATTTATCAAAGTAAGCATAAATATCAAGAGTATTAAATACAGGGATTTCTTTATTTTTCGTTCCTACAATGCTTTTTTTATCGGGCGCAAGAAAATCAATATAGTTTGTACCATTTGCTTTTTCACGTTCTCGATAACTTTCAATAGAATCTTTAATTGTTTCATCTATACGCTTTACAAGCTTATGCAATTCTTCTATAACAACAGTGCTACTCGAAAAAGTTGGGATTTTATTATAAAACAAAAAAGGATCGATGTTTGGCTTTTGTACCTCTTCATTATATTTATTAAAGAACTCAACCATATCGTATTTGTCTTCAATAAGAACTTGAAATGAAGTGGAAGAATGTCCAACCTTCATGGGTAAAGAAAGTTCAAAACAAGAAACAAGATAAGGTTTTTCTTTTTCAATAATATTAATACTGTCGATCTTTTTTATTTTTCTATTATGTCTGTTTCTCATATTTTAACCTAAATTTAATTGTGTTGAGTGGATTTTAGTTTTAACTGTAATATTTCTGTTTAAATAAATATTTTCAGGAGTAATATCATGCTCTCTAAATCTACCAAATTGATTTCGACTTAAATCAACAATATAACCTTCAAAAAGAACTACATTATGATTATATTCTTGCTCTTTTCTGTAATCAATATCATTTAAACCATAGTCAGGAATAAATGATTTATCCAAAGCCTTTTCATTAATTAAAATATTTAAATGCTCAGATTCATAACCAAGATTTTTAATTTCTTTCATTACAACACAAGCAAAGTAAGAACACATTCCTGACATTTCTTTCTTCGATTCATAATTATAATCATTTTTTCTTTTAACTTCTGAGACAGCTTTATTTAAAATATCTAATGTATTCATCAACTTATCCTCTTAATCGAATTATTTTATCAAAAAACAAAGGAAAAAGCCAGCGATAACTGGCTTTTGATAAATAGACTTATTTAGAAAATTCTTCTGGTCTGTGCTGCCTTAGTGCTGCATATTCTTTTCGTGTTCTGTGAGTGAATATAAAATGACCTTTCATCTTAAATGCAAAGTGATTGGATAATAAATCCATTTTAAGTGTTTCGTCTTCCATAGCCATCATCTCAATGAGTTCCATTTTTTTATCACTGGTTAAATGTTCAATTCCTTCAAAAAACAAGACACCAAAGTTATGTTTTTCAACAGAATAAATTTCAGACGGTAATTCTTCAAATTGTTCAATTACTTTACGATATGTATTAGCTTTTTCTTCTTTAAATCGATAATAAGAATAACCTAATTTATTTAGGTTCGAATACAGTTTCTTTAAAGTGTCTAATTCAAAATCATTTTCTCGAATAGAACAAACACTGATTCTTTCATTACTGATGTGTTCAAAGTATTGTTCAACACGATGTTTTAACTCTTCATAATGAAAATAATGTTCACCAATAAAAATATTATTTTTGTTTTCAACACAATCTAATATATACAAAACATTATCATGATTGATTAAATCATAATGATTCTTTGCTTCTAGTTTGCTTAAACAATTTAATTGAATAAAGTTGTTAGCAGTGAATGTACAAGCTTCATCGATGTAAATATCTTCCAAACCTTGAGTATGTTTAACTTTGATATGTTTTCTGATTAGTTCTTCAATTGTGCTAAATGTTCTGTCTTCAATTCGATTATTACGTTTTAAAAACATAATCATTGAATGTTTCTTGCCATAATTAGATTTTCGAATATTTGGGCTGATTTGTTCGAAATCAAACAACTCTTCGGAATCAAATGAAGCAGGTTTAGCATTCACACGGTAGGAAACGAAACCATTAGAAAATAGTTTTACTTTAATATTATTAAATCTCTCAAATGAAACTTTGGTTTCGTCTATGCAAATGTAAGTGTAATTATATTCATGTTGAATCTTTCGAAGTATATTGTTTACATTTACAAAATTATGGTCAATGCCTGTAATTTGTTTTTCTTTAAGAGATTCATAGGCTTTGTGAGATAATTCAGAAAGTTGAACACTATTTTTTTTTCCAATAGTTTGCATGTTAATCACCTTTTATCCGTTAATGTTTATTTTATCTAAACATGTTAATTATAATATATGAAAAATCTAAAAACAAGCATTAAAAATGGTTTTTTTTGATTAAATAATAATAATATAACACTTGTTGCATTGTTGATTTTCAATATTATAACGCTATTATAAATAAATAGAGATATAAGAAAAAGAGAGATTATTAAAAATATAAGGTAAACAATATGGAAGGAAAAATAATTTCATATAGCGAGAAAAACAAATCTGGTTACGTTTATGGTGAGGACAAAATTAGATATAGTTTCAAGAAAGAAGATATTTACAATCTAGGTAAAAGAAAAGTAAAAATTGGAAATTTTGTATTTTTTGAAAGAAAAGTAACAGCAGTAAAAAAAGCAGCAATAAATATAAAAATGCATAAAACATTTACGGCAAGAAAGATATCAGAAAATTTTCATATGAGAAACTCACGACCAACGGGAAAAATAGAACGTTGGTTTAGAGTTAATACCGCACATTATGTTTCAAAAAAAGAAGCATTAAAAGCATTGGTTGAAATAGCAAAAGAACTAAGTTGCAATGCACTTTATGAAATGCAATTAAAAAACAAAGTAATATTGCTGAATGGAGTATATACAAAAGTGTATAAAATCTCTGCTAAAGCAGCAATAGTCACTTCAGAAAAAGCATGTTTGACAGAAAAAGAAGAATCTTATCTCGATAGCATTCTTAACAGAACAATTTCAAATGCAGAAAAAACATATGAAGTATTACAAGGCAAAGAAAAACAAAAAGACAAAAATGTCGTTGAGAAAAAAGATCATACAAGCAAGATTATTATAGGTCTAGTAAGTCTCTTGCTCATAGGTTCTGGTTTGTTAGGTTATATAGCACTTTATTAAAAAAACTTGTTTTGGTAAATGAGTTTTGCTATTATTACCTAACACACACAAATAGGTAATACACACATGACAATTTTAAATAAGCAACAAGAAAAAGAAATCATCTCTTTTCTTAAATCGAATTATACACTTCCAAAATATGGATTCGTTGCTGGTCAAGCAGTGGCCAGCCTTATCTATCGTAAATTAGGGTTAGAAATTAACTCTCCAATCAATGATATTGATGTTTTTCAAGTTAAAAGAAAAGAAAATGAAGAACATTCTTATGCAAAAATGCAAATCCACTCAAAAAATGTTACTATTCATGAGCAATATGGTAGTGCCTCAAATATGTTTTACTCTGTTGGTCGTAGATATTACCAAGTGGAAAAAAGTTATTACTTGGGTGATGATAAATTGGTTAACATTATACTGATTTCACAAAGCTCTAATCGATATATTTTGGATAAAGATATGTTGCTAGAATCTTTTGATTTTAATTGCTGTTCTGTTGGTTTCGATATTAAATCAGAAGAGTTTACAATGACTCAATCTTTCATTGATTTTATAAAAACAAAACAATTAAGAGTACAATCTGTTCATACACCTTTTCATACCGTTCTAAGACTAAATAAGAAGATTCAAGATTTAGGTGAAAATGTTTATTGTGATCTTCAATTAGAAAGAGATGTTTTATTAACTTCAAAAAGATTTTTTTCTATCCCGACGATTGTTGGGGAGCGATTTTTTAATCTGTATGAAAAATATAAAGACAGTTTTATTGAGAAATCATTCTCTTTTACAGAGAGAGAACAAAGCTATTATGAAAAAAGATATGAATCAGAAAAAGAGTATAAGAAAGTAGAGCTTTCTAATAATTATAAATCGAATACAAAATTAAAAGAATTTGCTAAAAATATGTCTTTTGATTCTGAATTGAGAAGTAATGGTTTTGATCAATTAATGATTAACTTTAAAACATATGTTCACTTGTTCCATATATTTCATAATACAGGATTATTAACAAATAAATATAGTCAATCATTTAAAAATAAAGTAAATGATGTTAGAGAAAAAGAGCTTAAAAATCCAAATTTACAAATAGAATCTTCTTTATTGCTTGCAATACTAAGTGAAAGAATAGATAAAAATGTATTAAACAAAAATTCATTATATCTAAAAGAGAAAAGAATGGGTAAGGTTTTAAAGGCTTTTTCTAATAATCCAACTTTAATGGATAGAGTGGTAAATTCATATAAACAAGAAAGAATCGAAGATTTTATTGATTCGATTTATGAAATTGAAAAGAAAGTAAAAAAAGACAAGCGTTATAAGTTGTTTTATGGATTGATTGAAACAAGAGTTTATTCACCATCAAAAATAAAAAATCTTTTAGATAAACCATTTAAAGAAATCAAATCAGAATTAATTGGTTCTTTTGAGTCAAAAAGAAAGCTTGAAAAAATAAAAGACATTAAAATTGGAGAAACGTTATCAATTAAACAATTATCAACATTCGATGATTTCTATAAAACGAGCAAAAGAATGAATAATTGTGTATTAGGTCATTATCCAAACTATATTTTAAATGAAAATAAATATTATTTATTGATCAATTATAAAGGTAATGAATCTTTGATTTACTTTAATGACAAAAATTTAAAAGAACATTATGGAAAAAATAATTCTATAGTATCCAATGAACAGTTTTGGCTAGGTGCTTTTATTGGTTATTGTTATAGTGGCTGTAAAAAACTGTCTTTCTTAGAAGAACATTCTAGTCGTTTTCCACATTTTATATCTGATATTATGATTTACGGTATTAAAAAAGGTTTCGCAAATAAGTATGAAAATTTTAAATATATCATGAACAACAAAAAAAATAATTTCTTAGTAAAAAATGGATTTAAGAAAAAGGTCTCAGAATCAATAATAGAAATAGATTTTGATGATGATATTCCGTTCTGAACTAAGACAAAAACAAAAAAAGAGCTTAAAAAAGCTCTTTTTTTTATTTAATAAAATATTATGCAGTTTCTTTGAGTTCTTCTGTAATTCGAACAAAAGATTCAACTTCTTGGATACCAATAACAACAGAAGATTCAAACATAGTTTCTTTTGAAAACAGTTGCAAAGCAAAAACTTCTTCTTCGAATGGAATAATTCGAAATACGCCTTTACCATCAACAGATTGAATGTCTTTAGTTAGATTAGAGTCTGTAATTTCAAATTCACCGTCATTCATTTTATTAACAGCTTCTTTAACTAATGGCAAAATAGAAACAAAATCTGAAATAGAAAATGTCGCATCGTTTGTGCAACCATCACCTTGTGAGATAATTTCAATTTTACCACAAGTAAATGGCATTAGTTGAATACGTGTATCGTAATTTTCTTGACAGTTATATTGCCAAATATTAATATTCTTTTTCATGTTATTCTCCGCATTAAATTATTGATATTATACGATAAAGAAGATTGTTAATCAATAAAAAATATTAAATATTATAATCATTTTGTATTTATTATTAAATATGTTATAATCTTATTTTGGACAATAAGGAGTATAATTTGAAAGAACTATTAAAAAAATTAATAACTGCGCCTGAAAACGCTAATGAATTCGATATTTTCATGACATATCAATTAGAATCAATTTCTAAATTTGATCCAAATATAGGAACATTAAAGCCAGAAGAAGTAGATCTTTATATAGATATGGATAGAAAACCTCATTTTTCTGTTTTTGAAAACGCATTTAAAGTTGAAATTAGAAAAGAATTAAAAGAATACTGGTCTCAATTTTGGTGTCCAAGCTTTACTGTTGTTAACAAAAAAGCAATAACCAAATCTCACACTGATGAAAATATATTTGTTAATTTATTAAGGTCGCCTAAGTGTCTCGAAGAGATGATTGAAGATATTGAAATGTATACAGAAGAAATGAATGAAATGGGTGTTGAAGGTCTATTCTTCCCTATAGCATTCAAAGAAGACGGTTGGAACATTCTATTCAATAACAAAGATGGAAAAGTATATATTCAAGAACACGATCCAGTTAAGTGTTCGAAAATAGCTGAGTCTATTAAAGATTTTTATAGTTAAAAAAGGAATAAAAATTAGAAGTAAAAAGAAGAGATAGTTGAGTTAATTGACTATCTCTTTTTAATTGTTAGAATTAGCGGTTACTAATTATAAAAAGGAGCAATGAATATGTCAAAACAAATTATAAATGCAACAAAAGAAAATTTTGAAACAATTCTTAATGAAACAGAAGGTCTTGTCCTTGTCGATTTTTGGGCTGAATGGTGTGGACCTTGTAAGATTATTGCACCAATCCTAGAACAAGCTGCAGAAGAAGGTAAAGTTCAGGTTGTAAAGGTGGATGTAGATACGGAGCAAGAAATAGCGGCAAAATTTGGCATTCGTGGTATTCCAACATTAATGTTGTTTAAAAAAGGCATAAAAGTAGGAACAAAGATTGGAGCGTTATCAAAATCAAACCTTGATGATTTCATTTCAGAAAATTCATAATAATTTTATATCCATTTAAAGACAAAAAAGCCGCTACCTTGCGGCTTTTTTATTTAATATTAAACGGCATGTTTATTATACCAATCTTCAAAAGGCTTAGTGCCACCCGATAAAGTTTGAAGAATTCGGTGAGTGTCAAGAAATGCTTCATTTGTATACACGACTTCTGACATTTCGTTTTCAAGAGATAGCGGTGTATATTCTTCAACGGTTTTAAAGGTATAGGTCATACAACCACCCTCAATTTCTTTTTTCAATACCTCTAAGCCCATCGTATCACATAACTTATCAGCTCGCTCTACGTCACATACAGAAGCTGACTCTGTTCTAAATGTGAATAGATTCTTATATGGAACATCAGAATATGGATTAGCTGATAAACCATAATCAATAGTATCAAGGAAATACAACAAATGACGATTTGTGATTTCATTAATAAAAACAGAACGACTCATTAAATCAATCATTCCAAAAGGTTTCATAAGACAACTATCATCTTTTGTTCCATTAAATGTAATTAATGTTTGATCGTTTTCGTCTTTATGAAGAACAATAGAAACTTCTTCTTCCATAAATAGAAGATAACTTTGAACAATCTTGATAATAGCGTCAACATTAGAAGGTTTGTCTGCGTCTTTAATGAGACCTGTAAAAAGGTTTTTTTCTGTTAGTGGAAAACCAATTTCTTTAATAATATTTAGGTTTTTAATTTTTTGCATTTCATTCACCTTTTGGAGTAATTTCGTTAAATTGTTGTTGTTCCAACTTATATCTTTTTTGTCTTAATTCTTTGATTTCCATTCTGTCTTTTTTGATTTGCTTATCAGTATAAAAACAAAACTTAGAAAGAATTGGATATACGAATTTGTTTGTAATATCAAAACCACCTGCAATATGTAGAAAAACAGAAGTAAGTGAAAAAACCATTGAAGCAATAGAAGCAACTAAAAATTTACCATAAGATTGGTCTTTTAATGTCAACATAAAAGGATTGGTTTCAATGTTTACAATTAAGACAAAGCCTAAAACACCAAGTGTTCCCAAGAATACAGTCCAAAAAAAGAAGTAATCAAAATTACTTGCTTTATATTGTGTTGTTTTCTCAACTTTTTTGTCTAATTTATCTTTTTTTAAGATAATTTCTTCATTTAGAGTATCAATTTGTTTTTTAAGTGTCATTTTAATTTATCTTCTACGTAAAAAATTTTGTGAACGACTATCTAATTTTTTGTTTCTTTTATGATTGAATCTTTCTTTTGGCTGATAAGGCTCAATGATTTCTTTATCCATTTTATTAAAACTAACTTCACCTTTTTTAAGGTGACATACTGCTTCTTGAAGTATTTGATTAGGAGAAAGTATATCTTCACGCTGAACAGCAAACATAGCGTCTTTTTCTTTTACAAACTCTACCTCATAATCTTGTTCTTCAAGTTTTTCTTTTAGTGTATCTTTTAACAGTTGTGCTATTCTTTTATCACTCTCTACAACTGCAATTCTAATTTTCTTCTCTTCCATTTTGTTTTCCTTACCAACTATGATTAATTATAACAAATAAAACATAATGTGACAAGAAAAAAGCCACAAAACATTATGGCTTTTAATAATTAAATTAGATTGTGTGTTTTTAAAATAGAGTGTTGTAATGCAGCAATCTGGGTAATATGTTTAATCTCTTTATTTTTTAGTCTTTCAAGCAATGTTGAGTAAGGAACTAAACGAGTGTAGATATATTCTTCATGGTCAGTGCCGTGAACACTTTCTTCAATTCCCGAAAGGTCACATTCACAAATAAATACAGAAATTCTCAAATCTGTAATACCACAAGAAACAAAACTTTCATTAGAAACCTGAGTGAGCATATTGTCAGTAATAGTTTGTCCAGTTTCTTCTTGAACTTCTCGTAGAATAGCTTCTCTTGCCGTTTCACCTTCATCAACCAAACCTGCTGGACATTCAAGCGATAGAGCAGAATCTTCGTCAATCATACCAATACGGAATTGTTCTACCATGAGAGTCAAATCATTCTTTGTATCATAAAGAAGAACAGAAGCAGCAGGGCGACCACGAAGCAGATATCGTTTTAATGCTTGTGAATGACCGTCTGAATAATCAACTTTTACATCAATAAGATCAAGCTTAACAAATTGGTCGTGAATTGTTTTTGTGTTTTGTTTAGTATGTTGCATTAATTTTCCTTACTCGTTTTCAATTTTAATACTGTTTCGAAACATTTCTTCTTTTCTTTTTTTTTCTTCTTTTCTTTTTTTGTAATTTTTCCATTCACGATAAATAAAACGTGCAGGTTTAATAAAAATAACAAATAGAATAATAGCAAGAACATCAGTTAAAATATCAAATAATAATTCTTTAAATGTATTGTAAGTATGCTTCTTTTTAAAAAAAGGAAGGTATAAAAAATAATACAATACTTTGTCTAACATATATTTTAACATTTAAATATCCTCGATAAACTTAAAAAAGTGTTACTTTGATTTTAAAGGTGGAAGCATTGTGCCAGAAGACTTATCTTTTTGAATTAATGGCTCTGCAGTTAAATACTTATGCGAATCACCTGTGGTATGAACATGAAAAACATTTTTCATAATTTTATTACGGAAATATTCATCAGGAGAAACAATAAAGTTATCTAAGAAGTATTCGAGTTCCATAACTGATTCACGAATATCTGAAAGTGCGTCATGAGAACATTGTTTAGGTACTCGTGCATATTCTTTACCGAAAATAATAGTAAAGAATTCTTTAAGCACTGAAACATCAAGAAGACGATAATGTAGATATTCTTTAAGTGTAGGCATTTGAGCAGAGATAAACTCCATATCTAAACGAATACTATTACCAAGCATAAGAGCAGCAGTTCCTTTTTCAATGCCATCCCTCTCAATGCCAAATTGTTCAATATGACCAATAACCAATTGTTCTGCTTCTTCTAGTGTGACTTCTGATTTAGGACATTGGATCATTAGAGTTTTTTCAAATTGTTTTTTTGACCATTTATTTGTTCGTTCTTTAAGAGTTTTTTCATCTTGATAAATAACAATATCAATAGGTTCACCAAGTTGTTCAAAATGACCGTTATAAATAATAACAGCGATTTGAAGAATAGGGTAATAACCTGCACCTGATTCGCCTTCTTTCATTCCGTCAATGTTTCGAGAATCATTCAATCCAGAAGTTTCAAGGTCACAGGCAAAAATACGTGTGTTTTTTCGAGATTGATGAAGTGCTTGCATAAAAGAATTAAAGTTTGAATTAAGTAGCATTATGTATTCCTTAGTGAGTTTTAATAGACATATACTATCAAAAATGCACTTAAAAATCAACATTTACTGTTAGATAAAAATTATTTTGAATTAATGATGACTTGGCAAGAAGTAAAAGAAAGCTACTCACCAGAAGACATCAAAGAGTTAAAAGAGATTATAAAATTGAAACATGGAAATTAAAGTAAAAAATGTTCTAATTTTATTCTAGAATCAGAATCTTCAACAGAAAAATCATCTTCTTCTGCTTTTGGAAGAGTGTATTCATCTGTTCCCATGACATATTTAAGTTGATCATTTAAGCTATCAAATATATCTGTTTTTTTATTTTCCATTATAGTCTCCCATTTCTGTTTTATGTTATGCTACTTGATTTATACAGATAAGAGAACAAAATCTTAATAACTATTTCACTTTTTTTATATTTTTTTCATTATTTGTTTTATACAAATAAAAAAATAAGACTTAAAGCTTTGTTTTTAAATTATATATTGAAATTATTTTTCTCTAAAATACCATAATGATTCAATATCATAATCTTCTTTTCCAGTCCAACATTTGGGTTGACAACGAACAGCATTCATACCATCTTCAAGTGTGTAATAAAAGATATGTCGAGAAGCCCAACCTGTTGTTAAGTTATCTTCAGGCAAACCAAAATCGTCTCCATTTTTTTTGTTCGCCAAACCTAAACTTCCAATTTTATAAAGTATTTTATTCGTTTTACCATAATCAACACCATTGATAGTTAAGTGAATCTTGTTTTCTAAAACAATATCATCTTTTGCTAAAATAATTGTTTCATATCTAACGTTACTTCCTAAGTCAAATTTTGCAAACATAGGAATCTCAATCAAATCATCAGATTGAAATGGTGGTTTCTCATTTCCAGTTAAATGGTCATAGGCTTTATTTATTTTTAAAACTTCTAAATTTTTAATATTTTTATAATAAGAATATAAATTATTATTCTTTTGAGAAGCCATATTAGAGCCATTGACTTTATTTGGTAAAGTTACTTCATTTGACTCATTTGATAGTAATTTTAGAGTGTTTATGCCATTAGCATTTGGTCCACCATAATTTTTAAAAACAAGAGTCCAACCACCACCATATTGACTCATCTCACAATAAGCGTCAAATTCTTCTCCATTTAAAGAAACTCTATAAACTCCTGTTCCAAGTAGTGGGCTGAAGTTTTTTATTTTCTTACAAGAACTTTCTAAATGAGTTCCAAAATCACTAACGGGAGCTTTTGATACACCTGCAACAGCCTTAGTTTCTTCTTCAAGAGCAACAACTTCTTTAGTTCCGTTATTGTATGTTCGGATTGTTTTTTTTGTTCTTTTTTCAACGTTATCACAAGTTTCTGTTTTTTGATATGCTACTCCATGATAAAAATCAGAAGAACTTTTATCAAAAGAGCAATTGGTTTCATGAGAAAATATCCATTCACCGTATTCGGAAGAATCAGAATAACCTCCAACACTATAATTGATATTATTGCTGTCAACAACGACAACAAAATTTTGATCAGCAACAGTAGGAATTGCAATAGCAAAACTTAGTGTTGAAATAAGATATTTTTTTCTTAACATTCTTTTTTCCTAATAATTTTATCTCTCTTAATGACAGATTAAATCATTTTTAACGAAAATCAATTATCATTAAGAATATTTAAGATATATTCAGGAAATATTTTTTCATTATATTGATTTAAAATTTTTTCTATTTTTACTCTTGTTTGAGAATCTTTTTTGAATAAAAAAGAATCTTCTTGATATGAAATAAAATTAATTTTATTTTTAAATACAGAATTTAAAGTATCTTCTATGTTTTTTTTGATTTCTTTGTTAAGAATAGGGCTAATGATATAAATATTACAATTTTCATATTCTTCGTAGCTCGATAGAAGTAATGTTTTCAATGTTGAAATAGAAACAAAAGAAGGTTGAAAAACAATTAAATTTTCGATATTTTCAAAATCGTCACTTTTGTATGTTGTCTCTGTTGTTAAAGAAATATCAAGGATTTCGTCATATGAAGTCCAAATAGAATAAAAAGAAAGTGTTTTATTGTGATAATCTTTAAAATAAGAAACAAACGGATAAACAAAATTATCAACGTAATTTGGAGTGGTTAAAATTGCGGTTTTTTTTTCAAAATCAATGATTACTCTGTCATCTATATCTTCTGCAATATTATGAGAAAGTTTTTTAATGTAATTCTGATAATCTTCTTCTGTATAAAGATCATCTTCAATTAAATTAAAAATATGGTTATCAAAATTATTCATAATCACTCCTTGATTGAGAATATAACAAAACAAAGAAATAAATGCAAGAAACAAAAAAGACCGATTTCCAATCGGTCTTTATCTTTTAAATTAAAAATTAATGTTGGTAAATATGGCGACCAGTCATTTTGGCATTAAAGAATACTTTCGGGTTACAATTGACTTTTGAACAGATAAGTTTTTTAATAGAGTCAAGCGTTTCTTCTGTTTCACCAGTAGCAACAAATTCAGTAGCGTCAGCAATATTTTTAACAACAGTAAATGTGTTATTGCGTAGAGAAACAAAACCGTTCTCTTTATCGTTATCAACACGAGCAACAACACAAATACGATTTAGTTTATCTGCGACTTTTCGTGCTTCTTTTTGTGCATAAAACACTTCTTTTAGTTCTTTATGCCATAAATTACGAATGTCATTGTATTCAATACCCATTAGAGTATTATAAATCTTACGAAGTTCTGAACGCTTTTCGACTTTGATAAGTTTAAAATCGTAAAATGAAACTTTCATAATCTTGTAAGCAATGTACATATTAATACGATCAATTGCTTGATAATGTTTAACACGCATATGGTCTTGTGCTTCTTTACATTTATCTTCACGAATTTTTTTCATGAGTTCTGGATAAAGATCATCACCAATCATGTGATGCATTTCTGTAATACGTTCTTCAATTGCATTTTTGATTTCTTTTTTAGAACATTCATTTAGATTTAAAGTTTTCATAATTAACCTTTTAACATGTCATTTCAATAAACACAATATACCAAAACAAGCATATAAAAACAAGTAAAAAAGTCGCAGAGGCGACTTTTTATTATTTATTTTTGAATATTACTGTTAAGCAGCATTCCATTTATCAAACAACTCATTAAGGTGAGTAGGAGAAATCATTTTCATATCTCGTCTGATTTTTTTATCAAGAACAGGAAGGAAAGATTTCATAACAAGCTTTTCAGCATTTGCAACTGTCATTGCGTAGTTACGACGATAACCAGACATATCGCTTGCTGTTTGGTAATTCATCATGTTCTCTTTAAGAAGTTGGTTACAAATTTTTTTCAAAACTTGAACTCTTCGAACACCAACACAGGAATCGTCTTTGTTAAATGTATCAATAAAACGATGGATATGAGAGTTTGAATGAAGGTAAATTGAAAATGCCTTAATATGACCTTTTGGATTTTTTTCTATAAAATCAAGTAGCAGAGATTCCATTTCTGCTGTAAAACCACGATCAATAGCCACAATAAGATGTTCTGTATCTAGTTTAAGGTTGTGAAGAAGTTGATTAAATTCAGCGTATTGTTCTGGCTTAAGGTCATTCATGATTGTTGTAAAATTATTTTCATAAGACAAAGGGATATAAGGTAATTCTCTGTCTTTTAGGATTTTCTGAATGACAATTTGCTGATATACATAGTCTTCTGCAAAGTGTTCACTGTTTGCAGGGTGAAAGTTTGAAATGATTGCAGCTTTATTCATTAATTTGTCCTCTATTTTTGTGATATTTTAGTATCAATTTCATTTAGATAATCAATTTTATTTTTTAAAAAATTTGTTATATGGTATTGAAGGAAAGTAGGTTCTTCAATATCAACAGGTTCTGCTTCAATGTCAATAGCGAAGATAGTTACAATTTTATCGTCATTTTTTTCAGTAGATTGAATCTCTGGTTCATAGCAAACCAAATCTTTTTGAATCTCTTGGCATTGCTCCATAAAACTACCGTGAAGTATATTTAGAATTTCATTGTTTTTAATTATTGAATCATTTTCTTCTTGATAATCAAAACAAACTTTTATTTTAAAGTACATAAATCCTCTATTCTTTAATTTCGAATGACTTGATTAATTTATTATGCTCAGTCATTTTAATGTATTTATTCATGATCTTTTCAAGATTAATATTTTTTTCAGTGATGTCAAAAAAACAATGCAATTTAAAAATCTTCTCTTTGATTTTATTGTTATTTTTATCATTATTTTCTCTTTTATAAAACCATTTTTTTTCTATTTGTTCTTCTTCAGAATGAACTAGTTTAAATTCGGTATTGTGAAAAAACCAATATAAGGGCTTGTTAAGGTTTTTATCTTCAATTGATTTTTTTTTATTTGATGTATAAAAAACAGGTTTTGGTTTTATGTAACCAATTTGATCTGAGACATAAGCCATAACGTCAAGAGCTAAAACTTGTAACTCAATAATATTTGCAAATTCATTAGTAGTAATAACAATACTTTGTTTCATTATTAATCGCCTTTTAAAAAACAAAGCTATTATATCAATATAAATATAAAAAGTAAACAAAAAAAAACCCTAACTCATAGAGAAAGGGTTAAAACAATAAATATAACTAATATATGTTAAACATATAAATAGAAATAAAATGACGTAATCATTATAACCTTGAAGTATAGATTAATCAATACTTTATACAAGTGAAAAGAAACTTTGAAATAAAATAATGTATTCGTTACGATTAAAAGTTTTTGATGTTACTTACGTAACTAAGTAACTTATAAAAATCTATCAAGTTACTTATCAAGTTACCACAAACAGAATATTATAAATGTAATATTTGTTAAAACAAAATAAAAACCAATGAATATTAAAAACAACAATAAAAAAAGTCGATTAAACAATCGACTCTTTTATAAAATACTATTTCATTTTTTTTAAGATTTTAATTATCTAAATCATAAACAAGGATGTTTTTTGATATAAAATCCATTATTTGTTCTTTTTCTTCAGGAAGGAAATCTTCAAAGAGTCCGTCTTTAATATAAGAGTGCAAAAAACAATGGGAATCTTCTACTTCGTCAACGTTTTCTTCGTTAATAAAGTATTCTTCTTTAATAATTGCTTTATTTATTACTCCACGAGCATCAATAAAATAATCATTATCAATACAGACATAAGAATGAGCTAAATGACCAGATTCATATTCTTCATTTCTTTCTTCCCATTGCCAAGCAGAAACAATTTCAGCTCGACTTCCAAATATTTCTTTTAAACATAAAGCAAATAAATGACAATATCCATAAAGATAATCGTCACAAGTTTTTATTTGTCCATTTTTTTGATAAATAATATCATAATTGTCTATAAAAATATCGTCAAGCATAAAAAACCTCTGTTCAGAGATTGATGATATCATATTTAAATTTATAAAAAAAGATTTTTAAAATAAAACTTTAGCTTTTTTTCTAATTAGGAAAGAATGATAGCCTTCCATTGGAATGCATTTTTTAACTTGTTGAACAAAATCAGAAGGGAGTTTGCTGTGAAGTGTGCCAAAAGTAAGATCTGTCATATAAGAATCCCAAAACACAGATTCAAAACATTCTTTGTTGTAAAACTTGGGGTTAAATGAGTTGTGTTTAAGAATGCTGTTAAGAACAGCGTCAGAATGATAGAATTCAAAAACGTGAAAATTATCTTCAAATAATTCAGCAGAAGATATATTATAATTTTTTATGTTACTTGGGTTTTGTTGGAAAAATAAAGTAATTTGATGAAATGCAGCAGCAAAAACAATTTTTTGTTTAGTTTCTTCATCAGGGTCAAGCTTGTAGAAACAGTAGTTAATCATTCTGAGAGAGTGATTTTTATAAGTTTGATAGTTTTTTCCTAATTCTGCCTTCCAATTATTTAAAATAATGTTAAGTAAGGGGTGGTTTCTTATGATTTTATATCTTTTGTCTTTACTACCCTCTTTAAAAATTGTGCATTCCATGATGATCTCCAAGTTACTGCTTAAATTATATACAAAACAACACAAAAGGTCAAACGACTTTCTAATTGTTCTTGTAAACAGAGAGTTTTATTAGTTTAGTTTCCTTTCATTAATTTTAAAATCAATTAATTCAAAAATAATATTATCAATATTAAATACTTCTATTAAATCGTCTTTATTTTCCATTATTAGATTTAGTTGTTTTTTGTCAATCTTGTTGATAAATCTAATAAAATCTTTATTATTCAAACTTTTAAAACCTTTGTTTTTATATTTAAAAATTAAAAAAACAGTTGCTGTCATAATCTCGAAAGACGTTTCTATGCCATTTAATTTAAAAACCTTTAAATACTCATTACAGTTATGATAACCACCTAAAAGCATTTCAACCATAAATAAATCTTTAACAAGTTCAGGGTATTCTCCATCTTCTATTTTATTGTAAAGGAATCTATACTCTTCAAGAGAGTAATAGTTTACGTGTTGGTTGAATTTTTCAACACAACAATCAAACATTGAAATCAAAACTTCGTTATTAATGTTTGTTTCAGTAATGAAATCATTAAAATGCTCTAAATCTAAAATATCTAATGTCGGTAATACTAACCATTTTTTTTGGAATTCATATCTTTTTAAAAGCATTTCAAGTTTATAACTTGGAATTTCCAAAACATTTAAGGCAAAACCTTTAACAAAAGAATGCATAAGTGGTGAAAATTCGACATTTAAATCATTAACAGCATTAAAATCACTCTTATCAATAATATTACCATAAATCATAGATTCTTGAACATAATGAGAATATGCAGTTCTAACGTGCCAAAAGATACCTAATGTTTTATTAAAGTAATAAATATCTTTGTCATAATAATCTATGGTTTTAACTTTAACCGAAAAATCATTTACTACAGCGTCAAATGGATAGCCATCAATTTCTGGATTGAAAGGACGAACTTCTGTTCCAGAAGATAATGAATCTGTGCTGTGCAAGAATTCCTCGAAGTTAAACAATGTATCTTTGTCGCTTATGAATCGTTTTTGATAAACTTTTTCAAACCCAAATGATTGAATGATTTTTTCAAGGTCAAGATATGAATTTTTTCCATAAGGGCAGACTTGTGAAAAATCATTATTGATATTTGCGATTTCACTAATGATAACAGGCAATGTTTGATTTCGAATTTTTTCTAAATCTTTATAATCAATATCATCAATATTTGCCAAATTGAAATATTCAATAAAGCTTTCAACAGGAGAATTTACGACAAATGAAATGAAGTCATTAGGAACAGAGTTATTCTCAACAGGGATAAAGCCATCTAAGATTCTTTCTCTAAACTCGTCATAAGTAAGTGTTACTGTTTCGTCTTGCATGTTTACTCCTTCCTATCCTTGGCTTCATTATAACGGAAGTGAAAAAAAAGACAACAAAAATAAAATTTTTCTTTAAAAAAAAGAGAAAAAGAGTTAAAATATATTGTCTAAAAAATAATTGAGGAATGAATATTGAACTATCACAAAAAAATAGGCAAAGAAAGTTATCTATTTGCTGAAACAAATCTGGATATAGAAACAGTAAGGCTTTATTTAGAAGATGAACAAAAACAAGATTTTTTTAAAACGGAAATATTCAAAAAACTTGAAAAAGAATCTTCACCAATAAGTGTGTTATGTGACTTATATGTAGGAGTGTCAGAAAGACAAAATGGTTTTGCAAAATCATTAATGTTTAATTATTTTAAAGATGTGAAGTCAAAATATCATCTATTGGTAACAAATAAAACGAATGATAGTAAACGCTTTCAAATAGAAGAATTTTATAAAGAATATGGATTCGAGGTTGTCCTAGAAGATAGAGAATTTTCAGTCATGTTAAAAGGATTGAAAAAAATATGATTTTTTTTATAAATAGATATTGTTTTTACGGAACAATTATTCTATAATACATTCGGATTATAAATAAACTTAAACAAAAAAAAGGCGAATAGCATGAATAAAAAATTATTGTTAACACTTTTGATATCTTCTGCACTAGTCGGTTGTGGTGGCTCTGGTGGCTCTGGTGGCTCTGGTGGCTCTGGTGGTGATGGTGGCTCTGGTTCTGGTGATAGTGGTTCTAGTGGTGATGGTGCTTCAATAGGTACTTTATTTTCTGGTAAAGTTTTAGGTGAATTAGAGCCTGTAGCAACTTCTGCTGTAACTTCTGCCCGAAGTTCTAGTGATAATGCCGTTCAATCTGGTGATTATTTAGAAAATGCTCTTGTTTTTGTAGATTTAAACTATAATGGCGTTCTAGATTCAGGTGAACCTTCTGCAAGAACAGATTCAAATGGCTCTTACACAATGAAAATTGAAAATTCAAAACGAATTTGTGGATTGAATTCTCCTGTTTTAGCAGTAGTAAAAAATAGTGAATATGAATACACTATGAGTGTAACACCAAATTATTCAAGAGCAGGTGGCTATATTGATAATATGGATATCACTCCTGTTACAACAAAAGTTTGGGATTTAGCTACTTATAAACTCGATAATTCTTCTTTTTCATGTGAAGATGTTTCTGGTAGTAACTCTTCTATTTTAACAAATGCAGTTGACGCTGCCGAACTTGAAATAGCAGAAGAAATTTACCCTTCTATGTCACAAGAAGAACAAGCAAATTCAATTTTATCATTATATTCTGATTATTCTGTTGTTTCTCTTCCAGAAGTAGAAGAAAAAAGTTTAAAATATATGAAAGACGTAGCAGAAAAGGAAATTGCTAAGAATGATGTAAATACACCAGATGGAACAGTTTTTGTCTATGGTAAGGGGAAAATTTTTGAAAAATACAATTTAGATGCTTCTTTTGACGAAACGGATATGATTTTAATTGTGAGTGAGTCAAATCATACAGAAGGTCGTTCTCATAAACGATTAAATGAAGTATTACTTGAAGACGTTGGTGCATTGGGGTACAATGCAATAACTGCTAATAATGTTGAGCGTTATGTTGACATTTTAACATTAACAGCTTCATCAAACAAGTATGAAATTAAATATACAGGTGAGTTAAGAGATGCAATTGTTGCAAGGTCTGGAGTTGGGACGGGTAATAAATACGATTGTTCTGTAAAAGAAACATATCTAGGTAATGCAAATGGAGAAAATGTAGTAGCAGTAAATAAATTAGAAGTTCCACAATCCAATGCAGATAATATGGTGGTAATTTCAGAATGTCATTATACTTATATTACTGATGATCTTCTTGGTGGTGGTTTTAACTCTGTAATTTCTGTTACTAAACCAGATGTTTTAGTTGAAGAATCGATAGTGTCTCAATATAATCAAGAAGAACCTTTTTTGACTGTAAATTTGTTTAACGTGGATAGTCGTCAAATGCCAACAGACGAAGAAATTCAGACAGCAGTAATTGCATTGTCGGATGAAATTGAAGTTGATTTTACAGATCGTTTTTCAAGTTCAACAACACCTGATAGCTGGAATAAAAATCGTGTTGAATATAATATTTGTCCTGAGATTGAATTAATTCGTTATTCAGTATATGATTATGGTGGTTGGACAAAGAAAATTGTTACAACTGGTATAGAAGAATATCTATTATCTCCGCCAAATGGTACAATAATTGATGAAAGTTGGGATTGGTCAGATCCACTAAATTGGGAACATGCTTTACCAAACGCACCAACTGTTTGTGGTCACTAATAACTAAAACAAAATACTAATAGAAAACCGAAGGTTAATCCTTCGGTTTTTTTTATTTATTTTTAGATAAAAGAAGAACAATAAAACCCTTATAGTTAGGTAATTGACTCAAATTAAGAAGCAGGAAATAATTGATAATTAACAAAAAATAAAAGCTCAATTTCAAGTGGATTTTTATATATTTTATTCAATAATTTAAAACAAAAAAAAGAAAATAAATAAATTCCTTACGAGTTGTCCATTTTTCAATACATAAAAATCTTTTAATAAATAAAATTAATGTTTTTAAAGCAAAAAAAAAGATAATTAAAAAAAAACAATTTTTAATATTGATGATCAAATTGACTAAAATCTATAAAATGCTTTAATGTACAGAGTAATAAAGTTTACAAAAAAAGAAGAGAAATCAAAAAAATGAAGGGACTATTAAGAAAAGGAATTTTAATATTGGCGGCTTGTTCTGGCTTGTTAACGTCAGGTGTTGCATTTTCTGCGGAAGAAGAGGCATGTCTAGAGCCAGCAAGATTTGTAGAAAGAATCGGTGGTGGGTATGAAAAAGGAATGGAATATAAAAAATCCTGTTCTGGTTTTTTGAAAAAACACGACCCGTTGTTTATGACTGCAACACAATATTTAGTAACAAGAGAGCAATTGCTTGAAGAATCTGAATTTTTAACAAAGTTGGGGTTCGACGTTGAGTATAACGTAGATAACTATGAAGATTACTTGGAAATACCAGAAATAATGTCTAATATCAGAGATATCATTATATGGTTCTCTATATTTTTATTACCAACATTATCATTAATCGTATTAAAGCAAGAAAAAAGCAAATTATCAGTTATGGTATTAGGTTTGACAATAGGTGCAGTATTCACAGTATTGCAAGTGGCGTCAAATCCATTAAAGCCAGCCGCATACTTAGTTTCAAATTTAAACTTATATGGTTGGAATTCAAATGAAGTAGAAAGGGGTTTAGAATATTTAACAATAGGAAATGTAGACCAATTTGGTAAAGAGTTTGAAGATCAAGACGAATTGTTGTCTGAATCGGTAATGGCGAATGCAATAAATGAAAGAATTACTTCATTATCACTATTAAAGCAAGGTTATGGTTCAAATCAGTCCGTTGAAATAGATATGGGTTTGGACGAAGGAAGTCCGACAGTGGGAGAATGGTTGGAATATTTTAGACATTGTACAAAAGCAAACCATGTAGAAGTTGAATCAACAAATGAATGGAATTTCAGTCTAAGTTCAACACCAATAACATCAGCAACGATCCCTGAATCAATTAATTTCGTGAGAACAGGACAACCGAAAAAATACGATTGTGATCCTGATATCTATGGTTATGAAAAACCATTTATGACAATAAACAGTTCAATAAAAGACATTATCATAAATTTCCATCAAGGACGTTTTGAAAAAAGCATCACTTCAGAAGCTGGATTTGTGGACGATGTTACAACATTATTTTCTGAATCAGTTGGTCGTGCAAATGAGGAAATAGAAGCAGCAAATACATTAGCATTAGGACTGTCTAAGGAAATAAAAGGCGATCTGGATTTATTATATGCAGCAATAGTTGCAGCAGATAGCGCAAATCAACCAGTATCAGAAAGCTCTGGATACAATGATTTTTTAAATAGAAAGATAGAGACTTTAAAACCATTATTCCAATTTGATCAAGCAGGTGTTGATGCAATGGACGTATCTGAAAGAACACACTTGAATGCTATAAAATTAGCAGAATTAAAAAGAGGTGTTATCGCTGGATTCAGTGACGAAGATAGGGTTGTAATTTCAGAAGCAAAATATGGTTATGATTACATGAAAGAGTTCCTTGACGAAATTATTGTAAATGAATTTGATTACCTATGTGCAGTAGAGGACGGTGATAACTATGAATTTAGAGTAGAACATGCGAAAGCTTGGAATGCTATGGATAAAACAAAACTAAATAAAAATGCTTCTATAGCTGATGGAACAAAAGGTATTTCTGGTGATCACCCAATACATTGTTTCTCTGGCTACTATGAAGGGAATGGTTTAACAATACAAGCATTAGGTGATCCACAAAGAATAGACGAGATAAAAACAAAAGGTCAACAAAAATTAAGAGCATTGAAGTTGTATTTCCGTTCTTTGAGTGAAGCCGCATTTAATATAACAATGAATGACCCAAGTGCTTATGAGCAATTAAGATTAGATTACCTTAATTCATTGGATGTTGATATAAAAACTTCAATAGATAGTAGATATTCTTTCTTAGATCAAAAAGAAAAAATGAGAAATATATTTGCTTCTGTAAAAGGTGCATTTTCAGTTTCATTTGCAGAAAGTGATGAGTTAAATTATTCAGAGGCTAATAAATTCTTCTTCTATGGTCAGTTTACAAAAGAAAATGTAGATCAAGATTATAAAGATAAAGAAGATGACTCTAGGATGTTAAGGTCTTATGACTTTACACAAGTATTAAGTACTCCAAAAGGCGGCAAAAAACCAAGTGAAAGCCAAACAGTATCACCTGACGTTCTTGACGAATTAGGTTTAGATTCCAGTCTGTTATCATATAATGAAGCCTTTGTTTATGAGTGTCCTGTAATAATAGAAGGTAAATGTATGGCTTCTATTTCAGAGCTAAATCATGTTAATAGAATAGGTGTTCAAAATAATTTTATGGCATTATTTGGTGGAAAAATGTTTTTGTCAGGAATGTCAAAACTTTGTTCATTATCAGATAAAGCAATTGACGGTGCGACAAACACAGTTGGCGGTGATAGTGCAGGGAAAAGTGCTCTTAAGTTAGGAGTAAAAGGAGTGACTATAATGAAGACATTAGGTTGTGGTGCAATTAAAGTAATTGATTCCACAATCGGTTGGGCGATGTTATTCATGATGTCATTAATGGCTTTATCTTGGTTCTTTATGATGCTTATGGAATCAATGCCAATTCTAGTAATGTTGTTCTTGTATTTCCACGTATTTATAAACTTTATATTACCAGTATTATTACTTCCTATATTAATATTCTTAGATTTAGCACATGGAATGGTAAGGTATGCAATGACTGGTTTTGAAGACGAGAAAAGTATTATAGAAATGGAAAGAACATGGTCTGCATTAAAAGGGATATTCTTTAAAACAATATCATTGTTTATTACATTAACAGTTATGTTGTATCTATATACAAGTCCTTCTGTTGGCTATTTAATTGATACTTTAATGAATACATTATTTACGGGACTGTCTGCTGGTAATATAATATTCTGGCTATTCTCTGGTTTGATTAAGAATGCTGCAATTGTATTTACAGGCTTAAAAGTATATAGAGTTTGTGAAGTTGTAGAAAATCAAATAATGCAATCATTTAATGTTAAAACAGAAGGTTCTTTATTTAATGAATCAAACGCAATAATAGGAATATTGTCGGGAATGTTTACTGCAAAATTACACGGTGAGGTAAAAGGGTTTAACAAAATGGCTTATGGCGTTTCAGGAAAAGCAGGTGCTCTTGGTGCAGATGCTATAAATAAAGCGATAGACATGAGAAAAGCCAAGAAAAAAGGTTCTAACCCTGATAATGGTCAAAATGAGCCAGAATCTCAAGAATCTTCTGAAGAGAACAAAGATTCAGAAAAGGAACCAAAAGCAAAACAAAATGAAAGTCAATAAGAGTTAGGATTGAATAAAATGGAATTTAAAGGAAAAAAAATAATTTTATTAGGTTTAAGTATGTTAATGTTTTCAACATTAACATATGCAAGCTCTGGCAGTGAGGTTCATTCTGTTGATTCAGTGTCTCTTGAAGAATGTAATATAGATTTAGGAGCAAACGAAACAATTAACGATATGGTTTCTGCTGTAAGTGAATGTATTAAGCGTAAGCAAGATATATCTAAAGCAAATGAAAGTGTCGAACAATATCTGATAAAAGAAGTGTCAACAAGTTTAGTAGATGAGACATTCGAATTTCAAGATAATATGAAATATTTTCTACCATTTATACTTGCGGGTGGCATTTTACTGATAATAGCTAAATTGAAAGTAGGTATGGACGCAGGAAATAAATCAAAAGGCATGGTTAAAATGGCTTGGTTTTTAATAATATCAGGCATTATATTTAACCCAAATGCATTTAAGTTATTTACATATGAAATACTAACAAAAGTTTTTTATAATAATTTAATGATTGTTCAGCCACAGGTTTTATTAATGACTCAAACACAAATGGCAAATCAAGAAGTTGCAAAAGACAATGATAATTTTGAAGAAAAAACAAATGATATTGTGTTTGGTTTATTAAATGCAGAACTATGTGCTTTAGAGCAAGAGCAAGAAACTTTAACAAAATATAGTTTTAATGCAAATACAAATGAATTAGCTTCTAGTGATTACTTGAATTGTTTAGATACAAATAAATCCTCTTACAGAGGTTTCTTTGAAGAAGGTGGCAGAAGTGAATCAAACTTCTTAACAAAAAAATGTTCACAAGAAATAATGAAGAAACAGATAGATTGTGGAAAAGTAGCTGCGGGTTTACAAGCTCCAACAGTAAGAGAAATGATAGCAAATAAGGCAAGTGAAGCACGTTCTGTTGTTCAAGCTTATGTTTCAGGAGTATGTAATGATTCAATTAAAGCAATTGGCGAACAAAAAGCAGAAGGTTTATGTAGAAAAGTAGAAGGTGAATCATTTGTTTTAGACACAGAAACAACGTTAGAAGAAGCAAATAAACAATTATTAAATTATTTTAATTCTTTTGAAGTTGAATTTGCAAACGCATTAGGTTCTGATATATCAAGTGAAGTTACAACAAAAGATTACAATTTATTAAACCTAGTGACTTCTATATTTGATTTACTACATTCAAGCGAGTCTTTAGACTTAATTGAAGACAAACAAAATGTTATTTTAGGAAACATAGCGTTTATAAAATCACCAAATATTTCTTACACAACAGGAGAAGTTTTAGAAGATAAAGGTCAGGAGTATGCAAGAATAGAAGAAATAAATGATTTATATAGCAATGCGAGTAATCAAATAAGAAATACCAAAGAAAGCTCAGAATTCTATTCAGGAACAAAAGTGTTAGGTTTAAAATTAGATCCATTGTTATTAATAGGAAGCTTTGATAATCCAAACACAAGAGAGGGATATATGTTAGATCACTCTTTATACAATAAAACTCTTAGTTTGGGTAATTATTTAATGTTTTCAGGTGCTGTGGTTTATAGCTTTGATGTATTGTTTGGAAATAGTGATAAGAAAAATGGAAATCCTCCAGTGGCGAAAGCATTAGGTGGGTTTTTAATGTTCTTAGGTATTTTTGTTTATTGGATATTTATTATAGTAGCAATATTAATGGCAGAATTAATAATGACAATAATTATAACTATGATTATGCTAATGATTAATTTGGTGTTAATGTATATGTCAAAACAAGATCCAGAAATAATAGTAGAACATTTTATGCGTTTAATTATGGATATAAGTAAGATAGGTGGTTTAATAGCAGGTTTATTGCTTTCACAAGTAGCATTGACATTATCAATAGATTTATCATTACATTTTGAAACTGTTTTTAATGTTGAAAACACATTTGGTAGAAATGCAATAGAAGTAGTGAGAGCCATTGCCATACCGATAGCAATAATGTTATTTAATTTATTCTTAATGTATAAATTTATATCATTGGCAACTTCAAACATAGAAAAAAGAGTAAATGTGATGTCTAAACGTGAGACATTGGTAAGGTCAAAATTATCGGAAGGTAAAGTCGCTGACGCAAAAGTTGCTACTAAAAGATTTTTGAGTGTTTAAAATAAAAAATCAACTTCGGTTGATTTTTTTACAATTAAAAATAAATTTTTAAGTTGACTTTTATCATGAGAATTGATATAAAAGAAAGACGAAAAACAACAAGGTTAAAACTAATGTTAGATACCATATTATTCATAATTTCAGCTTTTCTATTGTTCCAAATGAGAAAAGAATTACTTGTATATAAGAAAGAAAAATCAAATACAGTAGAAAAAATTAACTTACCTAAAAATACAGAACGAAAAATGTTTTTATATTCTTTTATAGCTTTTATTCTGCTACCGACAATTGCTTATATGAATTAAAAAAAACAAAAAAAGAGAAGACAAGAAAACTCCCTGAATGGGAGTTTTTTTATAAAAAAAAGAAAAAAACGTGACAAACTTCAAAAAAAACCCTAAAAAACAAAAAATAAATGTTGACTTTTGCCAAAACGAATGATATAAGAGTATTATATTATTTAGCCATTTGGCATTTTTATTCTATTTTTTAGAATTATTTTATTTTTATTTATGGGTTTAAAATTATAGGGGGCATTCTTATGTTCGAATTTATCAAAGATTATCTACATTTATGTATCGTCGGCTGGCCTTTTGGTGTTGGTCATCTTATAGCAATATACTTGATTGCTCATGGTTGGGTTGCCGTTGGTGTTTTCTTTCTAATAACAATTATGGCAGTAACTGCTGAAATTATTTTGAAAGCATACCTAAGAAACGAATAACATTACTCACCCTTTGAATTGATTGTATCAAAGGGTGTGATTTAAAGCAATCATTTTTTAGCCATTTGGCATTTTATTTTATATTTTTAATTTTACGGGTTTATTTACAATTTAAGGGGTTACACATGTTCGAATTTATCAAAGACTATCTACATTTATGCATCGTTGGCTGGCCGTTTGGCGTTGGTCATCTTATAGCAATATACTTAATTGCTCATGGTTGGGTTGCCGTTGGCATTTTCTTTCTAATAACAATTATGGCAGTAACTGCTGAAATTATTTTGAAAGCATACCTAAGAAACGAATAACATTGCTCACCCTTTGATTTGATTGTATCAAAGGGTGTGATTTAAAGCAATCATTTTTTTAGCCATTTGGCATTTTTATTTATATTTTTAATTTTTTAATTTCGGGGTATACACAATGAACTTAACAACATTCAATAAAAATCTAGAAAAAGCAGAGAAAAATTTATTCAACAAAATAAAAGCATTACATTCTTCATTTGTTCAAGAGGAAGAATCTTATGTAACAGTAGAAGACGCTGGTTTATTTGAAATCGTAAATATGTTGACAGAAATAGGTTGTGTATACTCAGAAGAAGATCAAACAATAATATCTGAAGAATTTGCAATGCTAATACATGAATCATTGGAAAACAGCGATGTTTTATCTGCATACAAAAAAGAAATGAAAAATAGAAGAATATTAAGAGACAATATTATCTTTATCTCAAAAGAAACAAGAAATTTAAAACAAAAAGAACTAACAGAAGGCTTATCAGAAGATATAAAAAATCTATCTAAACTATTCAATGGAAGAACAGAAAATTATGTTTTTGTTAGTGAAACACCATTAATTGATCTAAAAATGCCATTAAATAAATCAGGTGTCACACGAATAGTAAGAAGAAAAGAAGATAATGGTGTTGCTAAAAGAGTTATTCAAAGAGAATTAGCATTGTTTCTTATTCAAGAACTAATGAAAAATGATAAAGCAGGTCAATATATTAAAAATGCAAGAAAAGCAAATACTAAAAAAGAAAACAGAGTGTCAAAATCAAAAAGACTGGAAGCAGCAGATATTATGGATTTAGAAGAAGAAGTAATTTCTGATATCAATGCGTTGTTGAAAAAAATGGATTTATCTATTTCAAAAGAAAATGATTTAGTTGATTTAAATGATTTAACAAATAAATACAAATTAAATGATTACAATCTAATTTCACAGACTGCGATGTCTAAAATGATTGATAATAAAATAATGACTTCTAAAAGAATCTTTCAGGAATCAAAATCAAGAATACAAGCCTTGATTTCTTTAAAGGTATATCAAGAGAAAAAAGAAGAATTTTTAAACAATCATTAAGATTAAAAAAATAAAAATAAAAAGATAAAGCCAATTAGCAATTGGCTTTTTTTAATAATGAAATAAATAAAATTATAACAAACTTAACTTTATTTGATTTAAAGTTGATTTGTTTTTTTTTGTTATATTGAAAAACATTATTTTAATGGTAAGATTTAATTATACGATATTTATAAATAAGAGAAAATGGAATGTTAAAAAAAATACTTTTAGTAGCGTCAGTATTTTTACTGCAGGGATGCTTACAAGAGCCTACTAATGAGGGGTGTATAAGTGATGTAGATCAATTAGAATTACAGATACAAAGTCCGTCAAAAAACACATGTTTATCACAAAATAAAATGATTCATGAATTAAATGTCATGGATTACACTTCTGATCCAACAAAAAAGGATTGGTTTACAGAGAATGAATTTATTAACGAATTAGAAGCAAAAGAAAAAAATGCAAGGCAAGAAATTCATAATGAAAATGATTTAATGATTCAAGAAGCTGTTTCTGATATTTATGAAACAATCTTAGATAGTAGAGTTCTAACAGGTGCTATAGCAGTTGTATTATTATTATTTGTATTAAAAGGATTAACAGCAAACTTTAAACAACCTTTACAAGAATTAAAAATATATTTTATACCGATGATAACAATAGCATTAGTCTTAGTGTTCTTTATTTCTGACAATCAATTACAAAAAAAGATTTCAAGAGCATTGGTGTATACTGCTGACACAGCAACTAGAGTCGTAGAAGTTGCATTGATAAAAGAAATAGATTTTAATAAAGCAGTATTATCAAGGTCTGGTGATAATGAGTCACGTGGTTTCTTGAGAAATTTATATTTAATGAATGTATGTCTAAGTAATAATCAAAAAAATGCAATTCAAGATTTAAATCTAGAAATGAATGACGAAGCATTCAACAGCCAAAAAGAAATAGCAGATTATTATTTCAAAAAAAATCAAGTTTTATCTTCTGGTCAAAGAAGCTTAAGCGGAGAATCAATCAGTGTTGACTTTTTTACAAACCAAAGTGGTATAACTTCTGTTAGACAAATTAAGTTCCAAGATTGTGGTTCAATAGTTTTTGCGAAAAAAGATTACAGTGAAGAACTATCCAATCTAATGGTTAAATATAATTTTGCAGAAAAAGTTAAGACGGCAATATCAGAAAAGTCACCAAAAGGTGGTTGGGAAAGTATAAGAGCAGCTTTTGAAGCAGAATACCCAAGTGAATCAGATAAAGATAAACTATTGCAATTGTTAGTAGCTTACTCTTATGAATATAAAAAAGGTTTATTGGTAGGAGCGTCAAGCTTATCAACAAATAAAACATTTGATGCTTCAAGCCTTTCGTCTCATTTATCTGGTGCAGACAGATTCTATAATATAGTAAATTCTTCTGTTTGTGTAGAGAATGGTTTGCTTATAGAAAAAAGCCAAGAAGATTTGAAAGAATATGAAACAACAAAAACACTAACAAATATAGAGTGTATAACACCGAACACAACAGGTTTAACAGTATCTAATTCAAATGTATATCATGAAAAAAATGAGAGAGATAAAATTAAAGATGCAATAGAAGCTAATAAATTGAGTGCGATAAGTTATTATGAAGGACAAGTTTCTTTATTGGCAGAAGATTTAAACAACCTTTCAAAATTTTTTGAAAAAGAAATAAACGATCTATATAAGCCAAACAAAAGACTTATAAAGTATATAAATGAAGGAATGATTTCATTTTCAAAATTCTTGAAAGAATTGAACACTAAAACAAATGCTTATATTCCACTATATAAAGAAATACTTAATATTGTTGAAGTTGATATAGAAGAATCATTGCAAAATAATTTTACAAATAGATCAGAAGAAGATTCTACTGCAGCTAACACTTCTTTATATACAGTTCAAAAAGTTTCTTCACATTTGCCTGAGATAAAAGAGGATTTTACTGGTTTTAAAAATAATGCAACGTCTCAAATGTTGGAAAATAAATATAACGTTGGAGACTTAGAAACAGAAGACGGTATGGATGTTATAATGAATAACTACATGTCAGGTGTTTCATATGTAGCTCAAAATGCTGAATTAATGACTTGTAATGGTAATACAAGAGAAGATTGTGAAAAAAGCTTAGTTAATTACAATGGTGTTGATATGTGGGTAAACATAATGACAGCAACAAAATTACAATCAGCTCAAATGATCTCAACTGGTTTACTTCTTAAAATACCAAGCGTTGTAATGACGAATTTAAGCGAATTACAAGAAGATAAATACAGAAAAAAAGTGAAAAGATATTATTTAGGAAAAAATGATTCTAGATATAAGAACACAATAGGTAAAGAAACTTTAAAACCGAAAAGAGCAAAATCTGCTGGTTTATTTAAAGGTTTATCATTAATAGCAGATATAATGTCTGACATTTTTATAACGACAGGTATGGCGTTATTGACAGTATCAGCATTTATGGAGTTATTGTTAGAAATACCACATTTTGTAAATGTATATACAGTAGTTATGGCTATATTCTTAGTTCAAATAATGCCATTGGTTCTTGTAGCAATGGGTATTAACTCATTCCACGGAAACTTGAACATAAAAATGCACGTAGATACAGTTGTTAAAATGTTTGGTATATTAATAACACCATTTATAACGATTATAAATAGTGTGGTTGCAGTATTTTTAGGAACATATATTTATGTTGTTTTATTAGAAATATTTCCGTTAATTTCAGATTGGATTTTGCCTAAAGAGGCGTCAGAAGGTAGCGTAAGTACAATACTAGGAACAATGTTCCCAACAATGGATAGAGTTGTTTCTTATTTTGTAGATTCAATAATGTTATTGTTTATGATAGCTATTGTGTTTTGGATTTATTTAAAAGTATTAAAAATAATGACAACAACACTTTCAAGATTGATTTCAGAATCAGGTGAAATTATATCAAAAGAAATAGAGTCATCTCAACAAGCAGTGGAACACATTAAGAATGCAACATTGTTAAAAGAAGGTTGGTCTAAGAATAGATATAGAAGAATGTTTATGAAGACATTGAAAGGGAATGACAGGTCAAGTTTATTATCTAGAATTCACAAAAAAGTAGAAGATAGAAATAGAGACGCTGAAAGACGAAACAGAAGACAACAGGAAGACAAGCAGGGTGAGTAATACTCGCCCTAAAAGGAATGAAAATGTTTAAGAAATTTAGAAAAAATAAAGAAAACACGGAAGTAAAAGAAAAAAATAAATTGAATTGGAAGCAGATTCTTCTTATAGTTTTTTCATTGTATGGTTTAACATTTAGTGTTGCAAATGGATTAATTATTGAGGGCGTCGTTTCTCTTGATAACTATAAATTGGCAACAGTTTTTTATAAATTGTTCCCTTTCGCAAATCCGACAGACCTTCCAGTTGAAAGTGTTATGAACCCAGTAACTTCAACAGCAATAGGTGTTTTAATGGTATCAATAATAAATATAATGTTACCATTAGCTGTTTTGCTTTTAAGTTATAAATTAATAGTTGTTTTAGTTTATTACACAACAGATTCAGAATCACCAGAAGCGGTTCAAAAAATAATTTCAGCTTCTGTTTTGTTAGTAGTGACTATCACTTTATCCCCTGCAGCTTTAATCGAATATGACGCAGGAGAAGATGGTAATGTAAAAATAACACCTGTTCAATATGCAATGTATTCATTTTTGGGTGAAAAGTTATTAAAATTAGAAGTAGCTTCTGAAAAAGATTTTACGGTGGCTTACATGATACCTGAAATAGAATTAGGTCATCCTTTGGCAATAAAAGATGATTTAAGAATTTTTTTAGAAGGTTATTTGTCAAATGATTTCATTGAAGAAACAAAAAATATAAATGTATTTAAGGTAGACGAATCTTATAAAGCAAGATTTGATTTGGGTAATGGTAGTTATATTTTTGAAATGCCAATAGATCAAACAAAAAATAAAAAAGCAGAAGCTTATTTTGGTGTTGATTTGGAGGCAAAAGAATTAGAAATGGCAAAAGATTATTTCCAAACTTTAATAAATACAGCAGTAATTGCAAAAAGGTTTACAGAGCAAGTTGAGATAGGAACACAAGGCGATACTATCAGCAATACAACAATAGTAGATTATTTTAACAATGAGGTGTATTATGATAAAGATTATAGAGAATATTGTTCGACAATAGAAACACCAGCAACAAACAGAATGAATATTGCAACATATAATAATTATTTAGAAATATTAACAGCTTGTAAATCGGAAGAATTTTTGACAAAACATTATAGCAATAATAAATATGATTATAAGAAAGCATATTCAGAAACAAATCCATATTTAAGAACTGGTTATGTAATGATTTTTGGTCAAAATGAAGTAATGCATAGATTAACAGCAGAAGAAATGATATCTGAAGTTAGTGCTATTTGTAAAGAAGGATTTTTTAGTTGTTCAGAAGCGGTGTCTTTTGCAATAGGTCGTTATGAAACTTCAAAGATAAAAATAGGTTTCTTAACAAGACCAGCAAGAGCATTAAATGATCTTTTTAGAAATACATTTAAAGGATACTCAATAGCAGCAATAGAAACAAGAACGTTTACAAAAGATGATATAATCAATGAAGTGTCTAATTTAGGCGAAGAAATATATGGATCAATGGGTGCAATAGACGGATTAAATGGAACATTAGCTTTTTCTGTGAATATGCCAGGGATTCCAAATAGTTACAACACTATCATTAATGAAGCAGGTTCTGGTTATTTTGACTTTGTTAATGTTATTCCAAAAGATGTAGATGAAGTTGTTAAAATGAGTACAGGAATAACAATATCTAACACTTTGCAAAGATTTAATACTTGTCTAGATAACCCAGAGGTAGTTACAGATAATTTCCGTTGTCGTTCAGCAACATTGGAATTGTTAGACATATCTAAGTCAATCTGGTCTACTGGATTAAAGATAAAAATCTACAATGCTTTATCAAGACCTTTTTCTACAAAAAGAGAAGGTGGGATAAGTCAAGAAAAAACAAAAGATCCAATCGTTGAAACAATTAAAAGTAAACTGGCAAGATATGCTTTAATAGGTGGATTGTTTTATCAATCAAGCTCTGACGCAACATTTAAAGGTAATCCATATAGTTTAGGTTACACTTCAGAAGCATTGGTTGCTACAAGCTTGATATCAAAATCATTGCAAGGTAGCTTACCAGCAATAATTGATTCAACAGCTTCAAAAATGATGTTTTTCGGTATGACTTTATTTACAGTTGTCTTTATGCCAATAATATTCTTTGTATATAGATTCTTAGAAAAATTATTTGAAATAATAATAGAGATAATAATAATGCCATTAACTTCCGTTATATATGCTTATAAACAAGGCGAAGTTGGTGTAATGAACATATTTAAAGAATTTATAGTAGATATAGGTATACTTGTAGTTTATGCAATAGTTCCTTATGTTATCTTGGCATTTTATGATATGAAAATATCGTTCTTTATAAGAGAAGTGTTGGGACAAATGGATGAAACATTCACAAGCTTCCAAAGTATAATATTAAACTCAGCATTATTATTACTTTATATATTTATCTTTGGTTGGATGTTGATTGCAAGTCATAGTAAAATGTCAGAAATGATTAAAGAAAAACTTGAAAGAGATATTAAAAATATGTAAAACAAAAACCTCACTAGACAGTGAGGTTTTATTTTTTGATTTTTTTTAAAATATGATATAATAGAATTATAGAAAAAGGAGTTTATAAATGAATAGAGAAGAGTTCAATGATTCATTGTCAAAAATGACATTAGAAGTATTTGATAGCAATCCAGAGGTAAAAGAAAATCTTACTAATGAACTAAAAAACATTGAAAATGCTAGTACACCTACAATACTAGAAGTATTTTCAAAACAAGACGGTGTTAGACCAGAAGTATTATTAGATAAAGAAAGCGATCTTCATGAAATGGTATTCAAAAGTGAAAAGCATTTTGAAAACTTTCAAAAAGGTCTTGAGAGATATCAAGACTTTGAACAAAATTATTTAAAATTTGAACTTCAAGATGTTGAGCACGAAAGAAAGTTTCAAATGAATGAAGATAATAGTGTAATGCAAATAGATCCAATAAGTTTAAGTAAAGAAAAAGGTGCAAAAGTATCTTACGGTTCTGATGTAATGCTGTTAGGTAAACCATTTGGTCCTGTTCCAGAAAATGGATATTCAGTAGATATACTTGATGTAAATAACAAAGAAGATTACAAAAAGAAACTAAATCCTGAATCACCAGAGCAAGAACTAGAAGAAGATTTAGAAAATAAAAAAGAAAGAACATATGACGATTTTCTGACAGAATTGTTAAGTAAATTAGAAAAGAAATATGTAAAAAAAGACAAAAACAAATATTTTAGAAAATATGAAGATAAAGAAGGTAATACACAATTAGCTTATGCTTTTAAAATCACAAGTGGTGAAAATATATGGAACAAAGAAGCAACAAGTGTAAGAATGAATCAAAAACCAAGTCCAGATGATATTGTTTTAGTTTTTTCAAAGTTAGATCCTAAAAACCATAATATAAGTAATTGGAATTCTGACGAAGACAACGTAAATGCTTTACAAAGGGGTCTTGAAAAAGCAGTCAGGGTGGGCGTTTTAGATTTAGATGATTTAACATATAGTAAAGATGTTCCAGAGAACATTAAAGATATGATAGACGGTTTAAAAAATAACAGAAATACAATCGGTCACGATTTAAAAGAATCCCCAGTCGAAGATCAGCCAAAATTCGATAATACTGAAAGTCAGCCAGCTTTTGAACAGCCTGATAATGAAAAAAAATCATTGAAGGAGGAACCAATTCAAGATCAAGAAGAGGCTTTAGTCGAAAGTCTTTCAAAAGAGATTGAAGATCAAAAAGAAGAAACAAAAGTTAAAAAAACTAATAAATACAAAAGATCAAATAAATAAATTTTTGAAAATAATAAAAAGGCAGCTTTGAATAGCTGTCTTTTTTATAAAAGAAATAAAAGTCATTGATTTAAATAAACCTAATATCAATGAAATAAATGAAAGATTAATTTAATTAGACTTATCCTTGTTAAATTACTTTAAAGGTTTTTTATGGTGGAATTAATTTTATTTAGTGGATATTATTTATCTCCGTTTGTAAGATTTTTTTTGATTGGGTTATTTATTTGGTTATTGTTGAGACAATTTTATAATAGGAAGCTCTATGAAGGAGGTTATATACATCCTTATTTTACGGATATATGTTTATTAGTTTCAACAATATCGCTATCTTATTTATTTATGGCTGAAGGTTTTATTAAATGAAAAGAATAATTAATGTTTTTATACTATTATTAGCTATATCTTTATCTATTTTTTCTAGTAGTTATGCTTGGCAAAGTTATATGCAGTCACCTTGGACTCGTGATGGAAAAATAAAATCAGAAATAATAAAAATATCTTCGGAAGTTTCAGGCAAGATAGTAGAAATAAGTGTAAAAGACAATCAATTTGTAAAAAAAGGTGATTTATTATTTAAAATAGATCAAAAAAATTATAAGAATGCATATGACAAAGCTTTAAATGACGTTAAAGAATCGGAGTCACAATTACTAATATCTAAAAATATATACAACAGAGATATACAACTACCAAAAGATTTAATATCAGAAGAACAAATAACAGAAAATAAGTTGAAAGTAGAAAAAGATTTATTTAAATTAAATTCAAATAAAGCAATTTTAAAAGAAGCAAAAGATAATTTATCAAGAACAAAAATATATTCACCAAAAGATGGTTATATAACAAATTTAAATCAAAGAGTAGGTAATTATATAACAGTAAATGAAAGTTTAGTGGCATTATTAGAAAAAAATTCATTTTATGTTGTCGCATATTTTGAAGAAATAAAAATGCCAAAAATAAAAATAAATAAAAAAGTTAAAATAACTCCAATTTCAGGAATAAGTCCTTTTTTTGGTGAAATAGAAAGCATAGGGAGAGCAGTTCAAGATGATAGCTCTAATAATTCAGGTCTAATTCCAAAAGTAAATCAAACAGTGCCTTGGATCAGGTTGTCACAAAGAATACCAGTAAGAATAAAAATTATTGAAATTAATAAAGACGCAATATTAATTTCAGGAACAACAGCAACAATAGAAGTTATAGATTAATGGAAAATATAAAAGATTTTGATAATTTAAAATTCTGGTTTCAGAAAGATATCGTTTATTCTGCTTTAAGAATAAGTTTATCAACTCTATTTTCAGGTATAATAGCAATGAGATTTGGTTTTAGTCCAAGTACGGCAATAATGTCAGCAACTATAATATCTCTAATGACTTCTACTGGTGATTTTATTGGTAAATTTTTATCACGTATGGTAGGAACGATTTTAGGTGGAATAATAATCATTTTTATTTCACCTTATTTTTTAAATGATGCAAATAATTTTGTAATAGTGATTGTTTTGATAGTTTCATTATCAGCATTTATGTCTAATTTACATGAAACATATCTTTCTTATATGTTTTCAACAATAGGAATCGCAGTATCAATAATAGCATACCCGACATTAAATAACTTAACAGAAATAAATTTATTTAATATGACCGAATCAAGAATGGGATCTATTTTTATATCTATTATTTGTAGCGAAATATTCAATTCCTTACTTCCCCCTCCTTCAACAAATCAAACATTTCAAAGTTTATACACTCAAAAGAAAAAAGAAATAAAAAAATTAATAATCAAAACAATCGTTTCTAATGATAGCTTAAAAACAAGTAAATTCTTGATATCTTATTCTAAATTCTTAAAAGAATATATAAATTTAAAAAAAATAATTTCACTCGATCCTTATTATAAAAACAAAATAAAAGAAAAAGAGTCTTTAAATAAATTGATTAATCTTATTTATCTAATATTAAAATTTCAAAGGTTTTGTTCTAGTAATAATATAGATAGTAATAAGTTTTATAAAGAAATAATGAAACAATTAATAAATATAGAAAAAGGAAAAATAAACACTTTATATTTTAAGGAAAAAATTAAAGGAGAAGATCTCGATTCAATATTAAATTATAAAATAATAGAAATACTAGAAGCATATAATGAAGTAAATGTTGATAATCAGAGTAAAGAAATAAAAAACAAAACAATAAAACAATTTAAACCAATATCAAAAATAAACATATTAAACTCTTCAATTATTTTTATAAGATCATTTACTTTTTTATTCATTTTAAATTTATTTATAAAAAGCACAGGGTGGGATTATGGATATACAGCATTGTTAAATGCTTCTATTATTTTTGCTATATTACCAAGTAAAGGAATTGATAAGATATCTAAATATTTAATAGTAAGTTTATTTTCTTCAATATTAATAGCTATTGTATTAGGTTTTTTTGTTCAATATTTTTTAATGCCGCAAATAGATTCACCATTAGTTTTTTTTACATTGATTTTTACTTTAATTTACATTGGTAGTTATATCTTTTTTATTGATAATAAGTATAAAATAGTTGCTATGTATTTTCTGTTTTACTGGACAAACTATATAAATGTAAATAATATAACAAATTATGAAATATCAAGTTATATAAATTCTATAATACCTACATATTTAGGATTTTCATTCGCTTTTTTATCATTTTTTATTTTACCTTCAATGTCTAACAAATTAAAGGAAGAAATATCATTGTTCTTTTTGAAAAGAAAAATGATATATTGTTTCGAAACAAATAAAAAAATAAAAAAAGGATATTTATTAAATTATTTTATACATTTGACAGGTTTTAAAGATTCTTATGATAATTTTAAAGTAATAATATTCTTAGATTCTATTTATCATATTCTTCACGATATTGAAGATTTAGGATATAGTAAAAAAGAAATAAAATATTTAAAAAAATCTTGGATAAAAGACTTTAAAAAGAATAATAAAAAAGAATTAATAAAAAAAATAAAACAAGATGCGAATATTCAAATGAATAATATAAGAAATAAAAAAAACCTTTCGAGAGAAGAAAAAATAAAGCTTTATTCCGAATGGCTTTCAATTATATCTTGCATTGATTTATTGAATAATGAAAAATAAACCTAAAAACGCTATTTAGGTTTATTAGAAATAGTTAAAGTGTCAGTTAAATCATTATATTTTGCAATATAGATAGTCATTGGATCTCCATAATGCTCAAATGTCATTTTATGAATATAAGCTTCATCAAAAATCTTTTCACCTGTATGGTATCTTAATGTATTGCCGTCTTGTAAAAATAATTCAGTATTTTTAACTTTTTCAATAGCCTTATTGATTCGTTCTTGGTATAAATCATTCTCAGAAGGGTCAAGTTTCTGATATGCGTTAGCCGCAGAAGGGTTGTAAGGGTAACTATTACCATCAAAATTTAATAGTTGAAATTCATTGTTGCTCCAAACAATAAGATCATGATAACCATTAGTAATATTGTTTGAAACAAGTATTGGTTTATTTGTTACGCTTGTTTTAGAAATTAAAGTTCCATCTGAGTTGAATAGGTAAGTAGAGCAGCCCCCTGTGCCACAAAACCAAGAGCCTTTCATCATAACCATTAATTCTTCTCTACCATCGTCATTTAAATCAAATAAACCATATTCAAAACCACGAGTGTATTCTTTTGAACCTTTTTCCTTTGCAATAATCTGAGTATCCACAAATGAATCAACATTATCAAAAGGAGAATCATAAGGCTTAATAAAACTTGTCGTTTGACAGCCTGTAATAAAGCCAATTAAAAATAATGGTAGAAATGATTTTTTCAACAACATAAGACACCTTTAAAAAATAAAAAACTGATATTCTTCCAAAAAGAACTTTAATTCATTAATAATACTAGATTTTTAGTGCGTTGGCAAGATTATATGTCAAAACAAGATAAAAATCATAGTCTACACGATATTTAAGACAAGAAGATTTTACCATTTCAAGTAAATCAATGTTTTTATCTAGATTACCTTTATAATAAATATCGACCAATTTGTTAGAAGAATTAAATTGAGTGCTAAAAAGCTTATATTCTTCTTTCTGACGCTGAGAAGGAACAATCATTTCTAGTTCAAAATGAGTGCCTTTAAAATCAATATACAATGCGCCTTTCTTGTTGAACATTTCAACCGTTTGATTCTCATATAGCTTTTTATTAAGTGCATAGAAAGAATCTAAGACAGCGTTATAAGTAGTTTCGTCATAACGATGACTCCAAATAAGGAAATTACGGAAATTACGACTATTGAAGTCGAGGCAATTCTTTGCAGAATCATCGATCAAAGCAATAGCGTCAGTGCTTTTAACACCAGTAACAATTTGCATTTCAATATCAGAAAAATGTTCTTGCCAAAATTTCATTTTGTGAGCAGTGATTTCATCAGCTCGTGGGTGAGTAGTCATGGTCTTTGTGCAAATCTTTGGTTTAAAACCATTATCTTTTGCTTTATCAACGATAGTTCGAGCACCACCATAAGGCGCACTTGAAAAAACACTAGGATCAGAAAAGAATGCTTTACGTGCTTCATAAAAGGCAGGGCTTGCTTTATTATCTTTAATTTCGTCAAGACTAGGGACATTATCAAGACCAGCTTGTTGACAGAGTGCATAGGTAAGATAATTAAGAGTATCATCTTTATCAATTGCGATTTCATTATTAAATACTTTAAGCATTTTTCTACCTTTGATTATTTATTTAAGTTTAAGCAATTATACCAAACAACACATAAAAACACAAATAAAAAAACCTCCGTGGAAGGAGGTTTTTCATTAAAAATCAAATTTAAATAAGAGAAAGTAAAGACAAGGCTTTGCTAGAATAAAAATCAATTAAATTTTTCTGAACACAACCCTTGATTACTTCATGATCCTCTAGACTTTTATCTTTTACAGCAGATAAGACACGTTCTAGAGTTTCGTTCCCGTCTTTATCTAATGTTAAAAACATAACTCTCTTATTGTCTGATTTATAAAGAACACCAAGATCATACAACATATGCATAAACTCATCTTCTTTAATAGACAATTTAGAAAATTGTTTGTAAAGAAGGCTGTAATAAGATAGTTTGTCTTTCTGTTCTTTTGAAAACCCAGAAACAGTCTGGTTAATGTCAGAAACAATAACCTCAATTTCCTGATTAATCTTTTCTAATGATTGTTCTTTATTGCCAATCATTCGTTGTTCTTCTCGATGTTTTTCAAGGAAACATTTAGACATTTCCTCAATTTTCTTTTGTTCTTCTGGATCAGTAGTATAAGCATTTAATTCAGAAAGAATATCAGAGACGTCTCGAAAACCAATAAATACACCGTTCATCATTGTTCGAGCAACATCTTCACCTTGAAGTCGTTTCTTTTTATCTTGTAGTTTTAATAAAACGGTAGCGTCTTTTTGAATGTCTTTAATTTTTTCAGTAATCATAATTTAATATGTCCTATTTTATTTTATACAAATAATATCATAATTATTTTTTACTTTCAATGAATTTATCAAGCAATTCTTTTAAACAAACAGGTTTATAGTTAGTGGCTTCAACAGAGATGTTAATTTGATGCTCAAATTCTGGTTCATACTGATGAATGTGTCCGTGAACATTAATAAAATCAATGCCGTCAGCACAAAATGGAATATGAGAAATCACAATTTTTTGACCTTTGTAATCAAATTCTAACACAAGCAAGTTTTCGTCAAAACCAAGATTTCTAACTTTTTTCTTATCGAAATCATGATTGCCAATAACTAAAATTTTATAACCTTTCTTTAGTTTAGGTAGGATTTCTTCTCGGAACAGTGTTGTAGATTTGAAAGTTACGTCCCCTGCAAAGATACAAATATCATCTTCACCAACAATTTCATTATAGGTGTCAATAAGTTGCTGATTCATATCTTCTACGTCTTTGTAAGGTCGGTTAGAGTATTTAATTACATTCTTATGATAGAAATGATGATCACTCCATATCCAAACTTTTCTACCACTATTAATGGCTTCAAGAATATCAATAAAGGAATCATTGATTGAATTGTCTTCAATAGACTTCCAACGTTCACTACCACGAAGTCTTGGTCGAATATTTCCATCGTCATGTGGAACAGGAATAGTAAGGTAATCTAAATATTTTTGTCTCATTGTTAAAATCTCTTTTTAAATTAGAGAAATTATATCAAGAAAATAGAAAAAAGCCACTAAAAAGTGGCTTATATTGTTATTTTATTTCGTTATTGTTGAAAAAATTTGGATTATGGTAGAAGCCATTACTTTCAATTAATGCACAACTAATTTCAAAGTACCCTTTAAATGTTTTAACATAATTAAACATAGTTATCTCCTTGTTGCCATAGACAATTTAGCATACAAACCCTTGCTGTATATGCTACAAAAGGAGGTCATTGCTACCAAAATGATTAAGAGGTTTTGTATTTGCGCATTTCGACTGTGCGATAAACGTATTGCTTTTTTACGTCATTGAATGTAAATGATTTTAACAACTCTTCATTCTGAAGAATTTTTTCATTTTCTTCTTTAATCGTTTCTTTTGATTTTGCAATTTGACTCATAAGTTCTTTCTTTGAAATCAAAGTGTCTTTGTAAACAATAGAGTAATTAAAACGTTGATGCCAACCATCTTCATTCATAAAAAGAAGATTCTTGCGAAGACTATTAAGATATTCTTCCAAATTAGAAGCATTTTCTTCTTTTAAAAATCGTTCGTAATTTTTGTCTTTGTGAATAACAATAGCCATAACATAGCCAGAAGAAAGTGTATCTTTTGCATAAATAACAACTTCACCCTTTTTAAAACCATGAACATCATCGGTAAAAACTACTTCATCAAATATTTTCATAAATAAAACCTTTTAATCTTTAATAGGAATTAATTATAACATAAAAAAAGTCGCCAAGGAAGCGACTTTTTAATCATAGTTTGATAATAGGTAAACCTGAATCGTATGATAACCTATCTATCAGGTTGAAGTGTGTTAATAATTCTTCAAAAGCGTCTTTATGTTCGTCCATCCATTTAACTTTTGGAGAAACAACAAGAGTAATGTCTTTGAATATAATATCTCCAAATTCAGATTTGTCTGTAATTAAAACACCCTGTCTATTGTAATACTGTCGTGGTTTTCCTGACCTTTTATAATAAGGTGCTTTATCAGTCGCTTCTGCTGAGAGTCCAAGTTCGGGAAAGAATTTCATTATTTGCAAAAGATTCTCATTGCTAATATGTTCTGAGATGTCCTCAGTGATAATTTTTATTTCGGATTCTCGATTCTTATAACAAGGTATTTTTGCATTTAAAATCGAATTTAATCCATAGTAATTTAACAAAGAAAATCGTTCTTCTTTTGAAATAGAGTATTGTTTCAAAAGTTTTAATAAATTAGATTGTCTATCTTTAAAAATATTTGCTTGAATATCTTCTGCCTCTTCTTCTTTTGTTTCTTTCGAATCTCTTGATTGATTAAATAAAGCATAAATATCACATTCTTCTTTTGGTTTAGGATTTTTTATATTATCCAAAAATGTATAAAGATTTTTCTTTTTGTGATCTGAAAACCATTCATATTTTTTGAAATCCTCTATCCTTTTTTGATACCAAGAATATGAAGAAAGATCTTTAATATTTCTAAGTTGTTGAGCAGCGTCTTCTTCTTTTGATTTAAGTTTAAAATCAATATCATTGGCAAAAGCGGCTGGAAAATCACCTTCTATTCTTAATTTTTCAAGAATAGGCATAAAATAATCCATTAAAGAATAATTTGGATAATCAATAGCATTATATTGACAACAGACAGAATAAAGATCATCTTCTACAAATCGAGAAAAAGATTTGTGAACTTTTAAAATTTCTTCTAATTCGTCTCTATAATGTTTGTCTTCTTTAAGTGTTAATGAGTTATAAAATTCTTTGTTTTTATTGTGTTGTTCTTCTTCATATTGATAGATCTCGTCAATAAGGTGAATAAAATCTTCTTCACCATAAAAGCGGTAAAGATGGGTTAAACTTTCGGTGATAACTTCTCTGAAATCGGATAGGCTAGGAATCTCACGGATACTATTTATATCAATATTGACTAATTTTCTAGTGTAATAAACAACACTACCTAATTTATTAATTTGTTCCATAGATACTCCAAAAATGAAGATAGAATTATAATTGAAAAAAGTGGGTAAGTCAAACAAGAAAAAGCTTTTAAAAAAAATAGTTATTTGATATAATACTTGGAATACTATCAAAGAGAGAGATTATATTTTGAACTTCATGACATCTTCTATGTTAAAAAGCCAAATGCAAAAGGGATCAATCTATGAAACTGTTGAGTTTTTAACAAGTAAAGACGTAAAAACAGAGAAAAGGTTTAATGATAAGTCATTTTTGTTTTCATTTAGTTTTTTGGGTAAAAAACTATACTACAAAGCAGAGTTAATAGAATACAATGGTCGAGACGTATTAATTTACGACAGTTTTTCTTTTTATTTTTACGGTCTTGATAAAGCTCCTGTTGATTTTCATACAATCCAGAAAATGACGAATGACGATGGTAAAATTAACCAATGGTTAGAAAAACAAGAAGGTGTTTATCAACTTTGCAGCAGACTAACATTTGGAGCATTCACTCACCATTTCATTAATAAATTGTCAGAAATATTCCGAAAAGAACAATTTAAGAAAACAACAAGATCAATGTCAAAGAAGCTTTATGAAAGCCGTAAAGAACATTACTGGTCAGAAATAGGGATCGAATCCTATTTTGAATTAACAGAAGAAGGTAAATATCTCATTCCAAACAAAGAAGCATTTGAAATACTAGAATTGAACTTTAAAGATACAAGCAAAGAAAAAACATTAAAAGAAATAATGGATTCAAAGTTCTTTGTCGCCAATGATAAATATCTTCTTTACATGACACAAGATAACAAAATAAAAGATAGTTTTTTCAATCTATCTCTTTCGAATATAAGCGGAGAATATCTTGCTTCAATATGTGAAGAATATGGAGAAGAATAATGGCAGAATTGAAATTGAAAGGTGAAAAAACAATAACTTCTATATAAAGAAACTAATAGAGTTTTTTGTCGAAAAACATTTGTTTTAGTGGAACAAAATAATGAAGAGTTTAAATTTGAAATAAAATTCAAAGATAATGGTAAAAGCAGCTTCGAAGAAAGTAACGAAATAAGCTATGATTTCATAAACAGATAGGAATAAAATAGAATGAATTCTTTAAAATCAAATAAATTTACATACAAGCCTGATTTTGACGCTTCTCTTTTTGAGATGAGTTATGCAACGTCAGAAGTATTAAAAAATAAAATAACGTTTGGTAAAGAAAGAGAAATTCAAAAAGAAAAACAAACAAATAATAATACAAAAGAAAGAGATTGTTTTATAAATGGAGTTAAATTAGTTTATTCCTATAATGAAGATCATTATAAAAATAATCCATTTTTTTCTTGTAAAAAACTTGGTGGTGGTGGATTAACAAAGCTAGAAGATGAAGTATTAAAAGAGTTATTTGTTTTTATTTCAAAAGATTTTGAATACAATAATTTATTGCGAAAAAGCACTTTAGAAAAATATACATTCACAGCAAGTGATATTTTCTATGCTCTCGAAAAAAATAAAAGAGAAAAAGATTTAACAAAATATCTAAAAATAAAGTCTAAAAAATATGAAGACAATATATTATCAAGACATTTAAAAGCATTGATAAAACATAAAAAAATGAAATTCTGTAATGGTAATGAAGGAATGTTTGCTAATTTTTTACAAAGTTATGAAAAACAAGTGCCAACAAAATATTCAGATTATAGAGTTTATAAATTAGACGCAGAATGGTTAGAGCTAAAATTTACAGATATCGAGCCAAATTTTGTATTTAAAGAATCAGAAAAACCATTATTAATTAAATTTGAACTGAATTATTTTATTATCACAAATGAAAAGGTTCTTTTTCAAATTCCTTATTACAGTATGTTTTTTAAAGACCTTATCATTGACGATCTGTTGGAAAAATCGACACCAGTTGAATTACATGCTGAGAAATGATAAAATTATAGCTATTATGGAAATAGGAAACAATTATGTTTAACCCTCAAGTGGAAACAAAATATATAAATATCACATATGAAACAAAACAAAAGATAGAGTTGTTTTTACGTCAAAATATGACTTACAAACAAATTGCTTTTGAAAACTCTGCATTGTTGGCAAAGAATCCGATATCAAAGTATCAAACAGAGGCGACAAGACAAGAGTATTATGAATTGTATATAGACGATTTAGAGTTTGATCTGTCAGTTTCCAAACGTGGTGAGTTTTATACAAATGTAAAAGTGGATAGTGTATTTATAAATCAAGAATTTGATTTGGATATATTCAAAGAGATTCTTTTGAAAAATAACGTAATTCCAAAGGAAGATCCACCTAAAACAGAATCTACCAGTTATAATTGGAGAGATTTGATAGTCAATGCAACTAAAGTTTTAATGGAATTAAAAACAAAAGAGTTGGTGTTAGACAACTTAGACGCTATAACAATTCCTGAAATTAGGGGGAGGTTAGAAGTATTGGCTAAAAATAGATTATTTTTTGAAGTGACAGAGACGGGTCGAATGTTAGAAGATTTTTATTGGATAATGAAAAGATTTATTTCTCACAAAGAAAGGTGTGATAAAGCAAAACGTCATTTTTTAGAAAATAACCCAGAAGAAGTCGATAATTCTAAACTTGATTTGAAAATAAAAGAAATCGTAAGAAAAACAGAAAACGAAGAAGATTTAGGTTATCGTCTAAGTGAACTAAATGTTTCTATAATTCCAGTTGATTTATATGAACTCAATTTTAAAGATACGAAAGATGGTGTTGATTTAAAGTTTGGAAAAAATGAAACGCATTTTTATATTATCAATTTCTATTCTAAAAATTTGATAATTACAGAGAAAGAGATAAGGATAGAGGGTAATCGATTTATTAATCAAGAAGACAACTTTAAAAATATAAAAACAATTGGTAAAACAATTCAATTATAAAGAAGAGGCGAAAGCCTCTTTTTTTTGTTTTTTAAAATGTTTTTTATTATATCGTTGAAAAGCTTTTAATATTTAAATTAGGTTTATTTAAAAGGAAAAAAACAATTGTTTATTTTAGCCAAATTGACTTATTTTTCTTTTATTATTTAATATATAGGTAAATTAAATTAAAACAATTCAAGGAGACGAAATGTTTAAGAAATCAATATTATCAATCTTGATAGGATTAACTTTAGCCGCTTGTGGCGGGGTTGAAGGAGAAAACGAAAACAATGGTGGAGGAGATAATAGTGGAAACCCTGGAGGTGGTGACAATGGTGGAGACACAGACAACAAACCACCTATAGTAACACCCCCAGTTGGTTATAAAGGAAGAATATTAGGTTCTACTGATACAGAATTTGCAACAAGAGGAATAACTTCTGGAACTGACAAATATGGTTACATGTCAGGAGTAAGGGTTTGTTATGATATTAGTGGTGACGGAAAATGTGGAACATATGATGACCCAACTGATTTGGACGGTTCTGACGGTATAGATCAATTAGTAGAACCAAATGATTTAACAGATGAAAATGGTTTTTATGTTTTACCTGATTACAACAAAACAACAGTGTTTGGTCCTTCATTAGTCGCAGAAGTGCTAGAAAATGATTCAATCGTATTTACACTAATGGCTCCATTTGATTATGAATATATTTCAACATTAACAACATTGGTTGATTATGAATTAAGAATGGGTGCAAATTCAGTAGAAGAAGCAGAAAAAGCAGTTCACATATCAACAGGTATGGAGTTTGAAATAAATAAAGACTTCATTGCAGAAGATATAGATAACAAAGAAAAAGTAGTTAAGCTATCAAACACATTGATAGGAATGTTTGAGGAATTTACAACAGCAGCTTACGACAGTTCTGTTTCAATAATGGCTGCTAGGTCGTCAGCAACATATTCAGACGTTGAATATGATCCAATAGAAGTAGTTGAAGGTGTTTATGATTCTGTTCCAGCAGTATCAGATGAAATAGTTGAAAATCCAGAAGCGACATATGAAGAAATCATGGCAGAGGCTGGTGTAAACCCTGATGATAAAATGCAAGAGATAGAAGAACAAACAGGTGTTTCTCTACTTGATTCAGTTGCTATTGGTTGGGAACTTATGGATGACACTCACTATGAATTGGAAGCAAAAGTAAATGAATCATCTCAAAGTTATGAATTTATGCATTATTCATACAATATTTATCTAGAAAATGATAGTGACGGTGACGGTAAAAGTGCTCTAACTGAAAACAGAAGTGGTAAAAGATTTAGCGACAATTTAGTTTATCAAGCACCTTATGTGAATGGTGATTCAAGAACACCAGGTTGGACAAGTTCTGCAAGTCAAAATAAACCGACAAAAACAGATAAATACTTAGATTCAACAGGAAACTGGATAACTCTTCCAGACGCTTATACTTCAATTAATGTTGATGAAACAGCTCTTCATATGTATGTAAATGGAAGCCCTGATCATATCGCATTCAAAACAATCTTAGGATCTTCTTCTATTAACGGAAAAACATTTGATTCTGTATTAAATGAGAATGAACTAGCTTCTACTTGGAGTGACACTGTAAACGGAACGTTTGATTCTAGTGCAAGACTTTACAAGAAAAACAACATTGCATTTAAAGAAATGTATGAGTTAAGTGAAAATGCTAAATTTGCTGATGGCAGTGATTGGACAGATATCAATGACAATAGCGCAGAAATACCATTGTTTAAAAAATTAAAAGCAGATGGAACAGTTTCAGGTGTTTATACTGGTCAAATAAATGGCGACGAATCTCTTGACGTATATTACAACGGTAGTTTAGTAGAAGAAAATATTATAAACAGTGCGGGTAATAAGTTCCCTACGAAGACATTAGAATATGTATTCCCAATATCACTACAAAAACATTTACAAAATGATAAAGACGGTGCTGCTGGTGTTATATTCGCAACAGTTGGTGGAAATGTAGAGAAAGGTCATTTATTGGCATCTGGTGCTCTTGTTGGTGACGAAGTTTATCTATTTAACTCTTCAGCAATCATTCAATTGGAACAGAGTGTTCACAATAATTACTGTGGTAAATACTGGACAGATCAAAACGATCCAACAATCCCTTCATATTGTGAAGAGCCAGAACCAGATAATGGCGGTGGCGGTAGCAATTAAACAAAATTAAGATAGAGTTTCAAACTCTATCTTTTTTTGTTTTAAAAAGTTGACTTAATCATAAAATTATAATAAAAATAATAAATTATTTAAAAGAAATAAACAACAAAAAGAGATAGAAGTGAAAGAGATTTTAAAGAAGTTAGACAAAGAAGATTTTCTTGAAATATCAAGTAGACTAGACAATTATGTATCTTTTACAAACGACAAAAAAAGAAAAAAGCTAATTGATTCAATATCAAAAAAACCAACAGAAGAAGCAGTAAACTTAGTGGACAGCCAAATTAGATATTTTGCTTCGTCAGATATTGCAAGTGCCTGTAGAAAAGTAATAGGAAGAGAACCTTATGTATCTTCTGAAAAAATGCTTGACGATATTATTAAGAAAATGAGATTCAATGTAAATAAACATTTACCATTAGAAGATAAGTTAAAAAGAATTGTTAAAGAGATAGTAAGAAAAGAGCTGGTGGACGCAAAGCCAGAAGATCTTGAAAAGATGCTGAAAAAAACAGATATTGATTATACCGATATTGAAGAAGTTATCTATCTGATAGAGCAAGATAACGGTGATATTGTAAAAACAATGATTGAAAGCTTGGGATATAATATAGCGACGAGTTTAATATTTTCTATCATTCAAAGAACAATAATGGTTGTTGCTGGTGAAACAGCAATGAGAATATTGGCGGCTCAATTTATTAAAAGAAACCCTGGTCTCCAAATGCTAGGTCCTTTAGTCTGGACACTAACAGGAGCATGGTTAATATTCGATTTACAAAATACAGCATACAGAAAAACAATACCAATAAGCTTATATATTGGTATGAAGCTAATAGCTCAAGAAGTTGAAGAAGAAGATAGATTAAAAAGAATAGAAGACGATAAATATAACAGTCTTGAAAATGAAGTGACGAAAAAATTCATTAAAGAAAATGAAGAATTGAAGTCTAAATATAAAGAAATAAAAGAAGAAAAAGAAAGTATAGAGAAAGAATCGGAAAGAGAACTTAGAGTAAAAAGCACAAAATACGATATAGAATCAAAAAAACTATTAAAAGAAAATGAAGATTTAAGAAAAAGATACAATGACCTAGTGGTAAAAAATGGTCAAGTTAAGAAGATGGGAATAAAAAAACACGAATTTAAAGTAGGTCAGATAAGAGGTATCCGTGACGTATTTCCAAGTGCAATTGGAATAAAAGCAGATAAATTAATCATGCAAGATTCGTATATAAGAGGAAAGGAGAATGAGCTAGATAATTTATTACGTCAATTCTTAAATCTAAATATAATAAAGCCCAAAACAAACATTGTTTTTATTTCGCTGGTGAAATATGGTGAAGCTGAAAACGTTTTATTGAAAGAAATGAATCCAAAACTTAAAAAAATCTGCGAAAAGTATGATTTGGTCTTTGGAACATTAAAATTAAGAAAAAACAATGAAGTTCATAGCCGATTCTTTTTATTTGAAAATGAAGAAATGATTGTTGAAAATAGTCCTGATCATAGTTTCTATAATTTAGATAGAAATAAGTTTGCATTTAGAACATTTGAAGAAATAAAGTTTAAATAGGATTGAAAATGGATCTAAAGAGCATACAAACAGCAGATAAGAAAATTAAAGATATAGAAATAGCTTTTGAACAAAAAACCAAAGATTATAAGAACAATAAATCAATAGAAGACGAATCAACAACAGAATCAATAAAAAAATCAAGAAATATAGCGTTCAAAGAAGCATTTTTCTTTTATATTGTTTCTGCTGCTTTTTATTGGCTAAGTCCTTTTCAAGATGTCACCATGAATCAAATGTTTTCTACTTATATTCTATCTACGAGTTTAATGTTAATATTATTTGCTTTCTCTGTTGAAAGAGACTTAAAAGGGCTTTTCAGTTTAAATGAAAATAGAGAAGTTACTGATTTGATTGACGATATCTTGACGAATTTCTTTATGTCAATTTTACTTTGTTTTCCTTTGCTTATGACTGTAGCAGTTTTGTCCTCTTTATTAGAACAAAACCCTATAATTATTTCTTTTACCTTATTGTTTTTCCTTTTTCTTTTTTTTGAAAAATTAATAGATAATTCTTTAAAATCGAGATTGAAGTATATAAAAGAAAACAATGATGGCTGTGAAAAATACAAAGAAGAAGAAACAAAAAAACAAAAAGAAATAATTGCAATAGAAAAAGAAATAGTAAAAAATATAAACTCATATAATGAATTAGAGTATATGAAAATATTAAAAGAAGAAAGAGTTATAAAGTATTTGAATGTGAGTAAAATATGCGATCATAAAGCGAAGAAGGAAGGTTTCTTGGACTATAAAGAATGGAAGAAAAAAGAATTAAGGTCAGTGTTAGAAGCAGAGATACAAAATGATTAAAAGCTTCTTAAATTATATATAATAGATTTTAATGTGCATATTCGTTTAATATGGTGTTTTTTGTATATAATATGTATTTTTTCGATAAAATACACACCAAAATACAAAATTTTAAAATATTAAATTGACAGTTAAAATGTTTGTCTAAAAATATTTTACTAATAAAAAAGGCTGCTTCTGCAGCCTTTTAACATATTAAAAAAAATTAACATAATATTAAGTATAAGATTTTCTTGAATTAAAGTATTTTCATATAGTGTGACAAAATTGATTTAACACTTTTTCTTTTTTGTTATAAAATAATTTAATATTAAAATGAAAATCAATACAAGACCTGTTGTTAAAGAAAGTATATATGCCATAATAACAGGAATCTTTGTTCCCCACACCTTACAATCATACCCACAATTTACATTTAAATAAGTAAAATATATAAACAAACAAGCATCTAATAATAATAAGTAAATTAATTTTTTTTTCATATATAAATATTTCCTTAGTTTTTGTTAATAAAATGATTTGAAGGCACAGGAATGTCCCATCCAGGTAAAGGATCTTCGTGTTTAGATTTAGGTGTAGGTTTTTTGACATTAATACCTATTGACTTAAGCATTCCATTTGCATAACTGTTCGAATTATGTTCTCCAATAGACTCTGGAAATAATGTATATTCTATTAAAAAATCATTAAAAGCAAGATCTGCATTCATTAATTGTTCTATAATATAATCTTGATAATCTGTTGTTGCACACATATCTTCAAAGATAGATTCAGAATATGTATTTTCATCTAATGTTAAATCATTTTCTCTGTTCATACTTCCCTGTAAAGGACCAGCGAATACTGTCCAATGGTCAGGTCCACCTCCAAAAGTTCCATAATTTCTACCATCTTTTGTTTTATTTCTAAATTTTGGATGATTGATAAATTTAGAGTCAACATTAAGAATTGCTGTTATTTTTGCATGATGATAATCATTACGAACTTCATGTGTTTGAATTTCTATATCAAGACCGAAAGGATCAATATAATTAATAGGATTATTTAAAACATAAGAATATGTGTTAATTCCACCCTCTAAGCCAATAGGGTCACTTTGAATATATCTACCTAGTTTTGAATCATAATCTCTGAAATAATTATAGAAATATCCAGAATTTATTTCTTTATATTGACCTGCAAATCTAACAATGCTAGAGATATCAGCATATTCGTCATAAACCTCACCATATGGTTTATATTGAGCACTCCAAACAATTAATTTTTCTTCTGAACTAAATTGTCTAGGCTTACCTTGATAATCATTGTGAGCGAAGTAAATTTTAAAATCAGAACCTTCATGAATAACCATAGCAACTCTCATGCCCTCAAGATAAATATATTCAATAATTTTATCTCCATCTTCAAAATAAACTAATTGTTTATGTTCATTGAAAATGTAATGATTGTTATTAACTTTAACTCTTTGTCCAAGAGCATTGTAAATAAATGTAGTTTTGTAGTTGTCTTTTGAAACAGAAGATAGCCTGTTCATAGAATTGTAAGTTAACTCACTTTCTTTATCTTGAATGATATTCCCAAGATTGTCATAAGAAAAAACGTTATCACTAGTAGAATCTAGTCTGTTGCTATAACTATCAATGTTGAAATCAATAGAATGATTGTTTTCATTTTTTTGAGTTCTATTACCAACAGAGTCGATAGAATAAGTTATCTTACCATATTTACCATTTGCTTCAATTAATTGAGATTTATCATCATAAATAAATGATTGAGAGTTCTCAATGTTAATATTGTCGTTAATGTTTGTAATTTGATTGTTTGTTTCATAAACATAAGACTCATCAAAATATTTTTCTTCTTTTGAATATTTAACATTATCAATAGAAAAATCTTGGTTATAAGAAAACTCTGCTTTTATCTCATTACCAAACAAATATGATTCAATTGTGTTACCATAATAATATTCAACGTCTGAAACTATGTTTTTTGTAATTCCATTTTTACTAAAAGAAATCTGTTTTATTTTACCAGTGTTATCTCTAATATATTTAATAGTGGAATCATTCACAGTTTGAGTTTCTAATTTGTTTCCAAAATCGTCGTATTTATTATTCGTCGTAAATAACTCTCCTTCAATGGTTTCGTTTAATTGAGTGACGTTATTCTTTTCGTTATAATCAAAGTTAATAGAAGTCTCACCAAAGATAACTTGAGATATTCTATTTAAATCGTCATAAGAATAAGAAGAGTTAAGACTACCATTATTATCAAAACTGTTTTTAAGAGTTCCATTATTGTTAAAATCAAGATCAACATCAACTAAGTTTTCTTTTGATATACCAATGATATCACCACTATTTTCTAGCTTATAATTGGTAACTCCAGAATCAGGAGATGTTCTTTTGGTTACATGATTAAAACCATTAATATCGAATTTAGTTTCATTTCCATTTTGATCTATAACAGAAGTCAATGTTTTAAAATCAAAATGTTTATTTATTTCACCATTCAAAGGATCTATTTCTTTTACTCCAAGACCTAACGTATTTCTTTCTATTGTTGTTTTGTTTCCTAATGAATTAATAAATGAAGTCAATTCATTCATGTTGTTATAGGTCATATTAGATTTATAACCTTCACCACTAGTAAAAGAAACAATATTCCCGTTTAAGTCATATTCATAAGTGTTTTTTGATACAACAATACCTTTTGAATTTATATATTTTATTTCATCATTTTGTCCCATTTTATTTACTATAAACTCTATCCTCTCACCATTTGAATTTTCAATGCCAGTTAAATATCTTGCATCATTTCTTTCGTAAGAAATCCAGTTTCCGTCAGGATAAGTTATTTTTGTTAATTGACCTATATTATCCCAATCATAAGTAGTAACAAGTGATTTATTATCTACAATGTTAGTTTCAGTTTTGATATTGTTATTTTCATCATAAGTCAGAAATGTTTCAAATCCGTTTTTTGAAATATATTGTGGTTTCCTGAATTCATTATAATTACCATAAACAATTTTTGAACATTTAGCGTTTTCACTCATACCTTCATAATAATCTTCAATATTAGATATATCATGACAATCAGAAGATTTGATAGCAGAAATATTACCTTTGTTATCATAATCTATAAATAAAAAATCATTAATGTCTTCTCTATATCCATCAATAGCAATAGGATATGATAAAGCTTCTTTTATTATTGTTGAACTTGAAGTATCAATAACCTGACACTCAATTAATTTATTAATGACGTTTCCATTTTCATCAATTTCTTCAACAGTTTCACCCACATTACTAGGGCAATAAGTTTCAGAAGCATATGAATTACCAGTCAACGGATTAATATTAGCAACTAAATCAACACTTCCATCATCGTTAGTTTTTTCTGTAAAATGATTTAAATTACCCGTAGTAATATCAACAAAAATATCCTTATATTTTATATTTATATTCTTTTTATTATTAGTTGATAAATCTTCTTTTTCAATATTTATAACTCTATCATAATTATCATAATTATATGTAGTTAAAACTTTACCATCATTAGAAGTTTTGATTAATCTTCTTTTAGAATCATTGTCTTTTGTTTTAATATGAGTAAAATTAATTTCTTTAAGTGTGTTTCCTGAGTTTTTTTTGTAAGAACTGTAAATTGTACTCTCATCCATATTATCCATTATTCTAATTTTTTTTGTTTGATTGTTATGATTAGAATTTTGTTTTTCTATAAATAATCCATTTTTATAATATTTTGAATGGGTATAAATTCCACCATTATATTTATTGATATTTCTTTCAATTTCATTGGTATTTAGATTTTTAACATAAGAAGGAATTGTTTTATTAGGGTTATATGTATCACCTGAACCTCCTGAGTATTTTAAAGATAATCCATTGTTATAATGAACCGTGCCTTCCTTGTTTGAATATGTTATATATCCATAATCAAAATCATCTGGGTGAAAACTTTCATGAACTTTACCGTCTTTATGATAACTCCAATTTCCATATTTAATATTGTTTTTGTCTATATATCCAGTAAGTAAAGATTTATAATTCAAATCTTGATATTCATATTTTTCTACTTTAATAGAATTGTAAGAAACTTCTATCAAGTTAATATCTTCATAATAATATCTAACAATATTACCATTAAAAGAAATACTTTCGAGAAGATTATTGTCAGCATAATATTTAAAAAAAACTTCTTCACCAAAATTGTTATAAATTCGTGTTATTCGATTATTCATGTCTCTATCTATAAAAACAACATAACTTTTAAAAACAACTTTACTAAGCATTCCAGTTTCTTTGTCAAAAAAAGAAGTAGATTTATCATTTTTATAAGAATTATTTTTAATATCATAATTAGAGTTATTTGTTAACGAGTTAAGACTGATTAAATTTCCATCAACATTATGAATAAAGCCCTCTTTAATATACGAAGAATAAGAATGACTCCAACCAAAACTAAATCCATTATTTTCGTTTAAGTTTTGAGAATTATAATATCGAACAAAAGGTAGTTTTGAGTTATTTAAATCAATGAAAGATTGCTCCTTTTTTCCAGAAATAGGATTGCATGGATTTAATACAGTAGATTCTGGACAAGAAGCTTTACCTTCGTCGTATATAGAGAAAAGATTATCTTCTGTATCATAATGATAAAGAGATAAATCATTAAATCGTTTAGTATCTCGAATTTCACCGATTCGATATTTATTTTTAGAAACGTTTAGATTGCCACCTCCTGAATCATATGAAATATGAGCAATTACGTCTAACCCCCCATAATTATTTCTATTAGTGGAAAAAGAAACACCTCTTATACTAGACGCTCGATTGATAGAAGAAGCAACACTACTAGTTTTTATAGTTTGTTTTAAAACAGAAAGACAATCTTGTTCTGAATTACAGTTTTCTCTTACATGAATCCATTGTTGGGAATCAACAACTTGATATCCAGTCCTAACACTTGCTCTAAATGAATATTTATTTGCTCTAGAATCCAATATTCTTTCAAATTTAAAATCAACCCCATTTTGATCTAATCGAGATTTTAAATAATCTTTAATTTCATTTTCTGTGTACTTAGTTCTGTGTTTAATATATGTTTTATTACTATTAGGAAGATAATTATCTGCAATTACTCCTGTTGAAAATAAAGTGGTAATAAATATAGCAATATATTTTTTTTTCATGATACTCCTTAATTGTTATGAAATAAATATCTTAATATAAAAAAACATATATTAAAATATTTTAAAATCAATAAAAAAAATTTTTAACAATTATTATTGTTTTTAACTAAATAAAAAATAAAATTTAAAATTTAAAATTTAAAATAAAAAATAAAATCCCTCTTTAAATTTTTGAAATAAAAGGTAAAATAAATTATAAATATTATTTCTGAGAGTAAATATAAACACAGTAAAAGAATAAGAACAAAATGTTTTTAAAATTAAAGGAGTTTAAAAATGGAGTTTTATAAATATATACAAAATGAAAAATTATCAACAACATTAGATTGTTTAAAATTAACACTCGAAAAAGAAAACCAATCAAATGTAGACGAAATTAGTTGGTTAGATAAAGAAATTGAAGGTTATAAGTTAGATGATGAATATCCTGATTATAGAATTAGATAGCAAAACTTAAAATTTGATATACAAACCCAAACAAATATTCAATATGGATTGGATAGAGACTGGGAATATTTACTTAAAGATTTAAAATTAGAATTAACTGAAAGTGATTATGATAGAATACTAGAAAGGTTTAAAAATAATAAAATTGATCTTAGTATATTTGATATAGAAAATTTATTGCTAACCTATAAAGAAGGTTCTGTTTTTATATTAAATAATGACTGGTTTATGGAGCTAAACAAAATATTACAAAAAGATCATGATTTTGAAATTCAATTATTGCGAATATATACAAGCTTAAAAATATCAGATTTTAAACTTATTCATCAAAAAACAAAAAATAAAGCAATAAAAATATATAAAGAAAAAATTGAAAGCACTCATTTACAAAAATTAGCGGAGGAAATATTTATGAGTAATGAAAATAACAATCAAACAAATATTGGTTCAATAGTAAATAATGGAAGTAATTCAATAATATCAGGAAATACTGTAAATTACGCAATTAAAAATAGTAAGGAAGATGATTTTATAGAAGCATTAAAAGAGTTGATATCACAAGATAAAGAACAACCTCAAATGGTGAAAAATCTTGCAATAAATGAGTTGAATAATATAAAAGAAATCAAAAATGAAGAAGAAAGAATTAATAGATGGAGTAATTTTAGAGCAATGGTTGCAGATTGGACAACAATAATGACTCCTTTAGTTCCATTTTTATCAAGCTTAGGAATAAGCTAAAATGAATGATTTGAAAAAACATATACTAAATGAAAATTTAAAGTTATCAACAATTCTAAATATTTTAAAAAGCTGTTTTAAGAATGAAGAAAATATTAAATGGTTGAAAAATGAATTAGAAGGATATAAAGAAAGTTCGGAAGTTCCTTCTTATAGGATAATAGAAACCGAACCAATATTTGAAGTCCAAAAAGGAAATACTATACAAAAGGGCGTAAAAGATGAATGGGATAGCTTATTAGCTCCTTTTAAAGATAAAATATTTGGTGATTATGATGAAGTATTAGATGCTCAAAAAAATTATAGAATAATAAACTCAATAATAGAAATAGAACAATTTAAAGAAGAAAGTTATATTGAATTACCAATAAATATTGTAAGAGCCAAAACAACAAATATGCAAAAAGAACCAGAAGCAAATCATTATGGGAATTATTATGGAGCAATAAAAGGAAAATATTCGATAACTAAAAGCCAAGTGGATGTTGTAAAAAATGAAATTAAAAATAAAATTTTGAATTGTTTTGAAAAAGAATCAAAAGAAGTTAAAGATGAATGTATTAATTTAATAGATAGCATTTTAAACGAAGATAAAATAAAAAGACCAATAGATTCTCAAAACAATCAAAATTCAATGGTGATAAATGCCCCTTCAACTATAAAAGATAACAATATATCAATATATTCAAATGATTTAGTATTAGAAAAATTAGATGAAATATTGAAAAAAATTAATATTATAGTTAAATAAGAAATTACGCCTATAACATAGGCGTTGTTTTTTCAATTTTTTTTCATTACATATTTTTTAACAAGTAATATAATTAATAATACCTTTTTATCATTTTAAAACGTAAAATCAAATTGATAAGGACTAATATGATAAGATACCGAAAGTCCAAAACAAAATGAATTACTGGAATCAAATTTTAATTGTCCTTCTTTTAAGCTCTCAATTGCTTCTTCAAGCATTCCTTTTAAATAACCTGTATTTTCTTCTTTATGATTACCTTCAACCATTTCCACATTATTTCTTAAATCTAAAAGAAAAGATAACATCTTACCTCTAACTTCTTCAAGGTCTCCAACAATAAAGTCAGCTTTAATTAATTTATATAAATCTTCTTTAAAACCTATATGACCATGTACAAAATTACTTTGCAAAACAATTTTTGCGGTATATTTAATTTTGTTATCCATGAACTTCTCCTAATTTTAACAATATGCCAGCTCGTTGACGTTCTTCTGCAAGTTCTTTCGCTTTTTCTTCGTCCATGCTTCTCTTGTATGAATTACAAGGTTCACACATAGTCACATAATTTTTCAATGAATTAGCACCACCTTTCGAACGAGCAAGAACATGATCCTTAGTCATTAATACTTCTGTACCATCAGGATCAACGGCATATAGATTAAAATGAAAACTAGGACTTGCAGGTTCACCTTGTTTATTTAAATGAGTCTCCTTTGCAAAGTAGAGTCCAACTCGTTCACAGTGAGAACATTTTAAAGACTTTCTGAATACATAGTAACGTTGAGAACCCATCTTCATTAAATCACCATCATAATCGACTTTTACTTTTTTTAAATTAAAGTTTTTAGGGTAGTCAGCAGGATTAGGAAGATTCTTAAAAATCTCTTCTGGTTTGTAAGTTTCTTTTCTCAGGAAATTATTAGCCATTATTTGTTCTCTTTTTTTATTTTGGTAAATAAAATTTTATTTATTTTTTTGAGGAAATAAAAAGCTCCTAGTGGAGCTTTTTTGATTTATTTTTTAAACACGAATGAATGATTCAAAGCTTAGTCGATCTTCGTCAAAGTCTACGAACTCTTGACCACTATCAGCACGAACAGGTTCTAGACCTTTATCTACAAACTCGTAATAAATATCACGATCAACTTCAACGTCTTCTTCATTATCTTCTGCAAAGCCATGATAGATAAATTTAGTAACAGCTAAACGTTCTTCATGTTTGCCTTTTGAGAAATATTCTAGAACTTTCAATGAATCTTCTTTTTCAATTCCTAGAATTTCTTTCATACGTTCGGGGTAGTAGTAACTAACAGTCGGGTTATCTTCTACATATTTAAGGAAGATATTAAGTTGTTCCACATTCTCAGGAGCATTTCCTGATTCAACCATTTCTGATAGTTTGTTTTTATGAAAATCAATTTTGTTCATAATGAATACCTTTCTCTATTTTTTATTATTATACCATAAACGATATAGGAAAAACAATCTTTTCACCACTCTAATTCCATATACGGAATATCTTCATTTTTTAATTTTAAGAAAGAATGAAATGCAATTCTTCTTGGGTCAAATTCTTCTATCTTTTTTTCTGTTTCCAAATCAATTGGAATATAATTTTCATTTGAGAGTGATTTTTCAAAGTCTTCTTGACTAATATTACACTCTTGTTCTCGTGACCAGCCATAATGAATATAATAACTAACAAAGATAACATTTTCGTCGGACTCAAAAGATAAATACTTAATAACTTCAAACGCTGTTTTCGTGTCACAATCTAAAATTGTCTTAATGTCATATTCATGATATGAATGATAGTCTTCGTTGTCCTCATATCTTTTTTTTATATATTCTAAAAGGCTTAGAGCCTTCTTTAAAATTGTATTTTCACCCTGTTCTTTTGAAAGCATAGAATTGAGATTTATAGACATATTATCAATTCTATCGGGTAATGATGCTAATTCTGGCATAAAAATAAGACTCCAAACTATTTCTGCAGAGTTATTATATCACAATTTAAAGCAAAAAAAAAGAACTCTTTGTCAAGAGTTCTTTTTTTTCAAACTTTCCTGTTAAATCGTCCTTTACGACCAAAAATTGATAATAAATAAGCAATCCTTAAAATCTTCCAAACATACTACTGATTCCAAAAATCTACCCCTAGTCAGTATCTATTTAAGTAGAATAAATCCCTATAAACCAAACTTTATTTTATTATTTTATTCAGCAATTAGTCAACAATATTAAACGAAATAAAAAATAGATCAAGTCTTTTTTATTAATGAAACTGTGAAGTGTATCTAATTAATAACAAAATACATAAAATCCTATAAAATAAATGAAATATTAATAAAACTTCATGTCTTTTAAACATTCTTTTTCAACATATTTTCTAAAACTTTCTTCTCTTGAAAGTTCCGCTTTATTGTCTTCATAAGATTTCTTAAAGAACCTAATCTTTTTCGCATAAAACATAGATCGAATAACTTCAACAGAATGTCGTTTATATCCTGCTTCCATTGCATAAAATTCAGCATTAAGAGCGGCTGTATTTTCGTGTATATCGATTTCTTCATTAGCAACGGCTTTACCTGCATAAATGGCAATTTTCGAGCAGAAATCGGCTGTATCGGCATTTGAATAACTTGTAAATGTTAAGGATAAAATAAAAGTGGAAAATAAATATTTAATGTTCATAAAATTCTCTTTGGAAAAAAGAATTATATAAGAAAAACAAAAAAAAAGCAACTTAGGAAAAAGTTGCTTTTTCAATAATGTGATTTATTTATTTATTTATTTTTTCTAGTCCAAGCAAGTAAACCAAGAAGACCTAAGAAAATAAAGTTAATAGAACCACCAGAAGAACCACCACCATTTGTAGGTTTAACAACTTCGACGTCATCATCTGTTTGGCTATTTCCACCTTGGTTATTTCCAGTATCAGAATCATTGTCTTCGTCAACGTTTCCATTATTATCACCAGTATCAGAATCTTCATCCGTTTCTGGATTTGGATTTACGTCACCGTGACTATGTTGATTTTCAACAATTGTTTCATCATAAACCATTGGATTACTTTCAACGGTCATTTTAGAAAGAATCCAGTCTTTAAAGTAAAGGATATCCACAAAAACACTCGTTCCGTCAGCATCACAAGGATATGGTGCATAACTAGCAATACCGATAGCTTGATGCTTACCATTGTTATCAATGTAAGTTAATGCAGAACCAGAGTCCCCACCACATAAACCAGAAAGAACACCTTCTTCAAAATCTAAATGGTCTGTACACAATGCTCCATCTTCAAAATATGAGTCACCACGTTCTACTTCACATTCTGTTTTTGATAGAGCACGAGCTTCTGCGTGTTTAAGAACCCAAGAACTTTCGTCATTTTCATTAGAACCACGACCATGAATCCACCAAGAACCAACAGACATATAATATAATTCGTCTTCTGTCGTTGGTAGAGTAATAGATTGAACATTATCATAAATAGGGTGTTCTAGTTCCAAGACAGCAATATCATAACCATCTTCATAATAATCAAGATCCCACTGTTCATGAATGAAAATATTTTTTACTGCTTTAAATTCTTCAATAGTGTAATTTTCTGTCATGTTTTTAACCATGACATAGGTTAAATCTTTATCATTTTTATTTACGCAGTGTGCTGCGGTTAAAATATAACGGTCTGATAAGATAGAGCCACCACAACTAAAATAAATATCTTTGTTTTCATCTCTAAATTCCATAACACGAGCATGGAATTTATAATCCTTTTCATTGGCGTCTGTTCCACCTGCAACCATCGGAACATAAGTGTTTTTTTCCTCAATATTAACTAAGTGACGCTTGAATGCGTCAGCAGCGTTAACATTAAAAGAAAACAGAATAACAAGAACCATAAGTAGTTTCTTCATAATACGATTAGCCTCTTTAATGTTGTTTATGTTGAAAAGTGTTAATTGATTTACAAATGATAATACTAAAAGTAAAAAGTAAAAGCAAGTGTTTACTTACTTATTTTTTACATTTTTTTATATTTTTTTCATATTTTACTTTTTTTTCAAAAAAAAGAATAAATGTTAACAGAAAAAAAGACAATAGAATATTATTGAAACAAAAGGGATATATTTCTCTAACAATAAAATAACAAAAAAATAACAAAAAAAATAACACTTTTGATACATTAACAATCTTGTAATTTAGAAAAAAAAACATAGAATGGTATATAGGACAATATATAAAATGGAGTTTCAAAATGAAAAAAAGTTCTTTGGCGATAATGCTATTACCATTATTGGCTACAGCAGAACCAACTGATTTTCAGGCAATAATTGCTGTTAATGAAACAATAGATTTAAGAGTTGGTAAAAGAGTAGCGGTGTTATCAGAATGGAAAAATAAAGGTAATCAATTTAGTTGTACAGAATGGACACCAAGTGACACAACAATAGATTATGGTTTTTTGTTCAAACAAACACAAGACTGTCAACAAAATCAAGAGCGAGAAACAGCAATTTATGATGTGTTAAGGTCGGGTTCGGAAGTTTTTGAAAGATACAATACAGAAAAACAAACAATAACGGTAGAAAATACAAGAGAAGTGGAAGGGACAAGAGATTTTATTTCAAAAGAAAGAATCGGAGATTGGGGTGAGTGGTTAGCAACAAGTTCTTTCCATACCTGTGATTCTTGGACACCAGATCCTTCGACAATTTTTCATGGTAATACTTATACTCAAACAAGAAATTGCAGCGAAGACCAAGAAAGAGAGAGAATTATTTATAATGTATGGGCTTCAAACTTAGAAACAGAAAACAGAAGAGAGCAAGAAAGGCAAACTATTCCAGTTATTGATTCTCAAATTCAAATAGGTGTAAAAGATTATATCTTGTCAACAAGTGAAGGTTCTTGGTCAAACTGGATAGATAAGTCTGGTTCGGGACATTATGATTGTGAAACATGGAGTCCTGATGTATCAACAGTAGATTCAGGAACAGTATTTGAGCAAACTAGGGACTGTAAGCAAGACCAAACCAGACAAAGAGATTTATATGATCATTGGAAAGTGGCAGGAAAACAGCTTAATAGTGTAGAAACAGAAGAAAAAACAATAGTAGTAGAAGAAAAACAAAACGCAACAGGGACTAAAAATATAATAACTACAACAAGGACGGGTTCTTGGAGTGATTGGAAAGATTCAGGTTCTCATTATGATTGTGGAACTTTTTCACCTTCCGTGTCAACAGTTAACCACGGTTCTTCTTTCACTCAAAGACGTGATTGTAGTCAAAATCAAACAAGAAGTAGAACAATTTATAATGTTTGGACTGACGGAACTGAAACATTAAATAGAGTTGAGTCAAGTTCTCAAACAATAACAGAAAAAGAATCAAGGACAGCAACAGGAACAAAAGATTATATAGTAGGAACAGTAAATGGTTCTTGGGGTAGTTGGTCGAATTCT